>Ga0160422_10001249_pt1 | contig 15950 bp, 14 predicted proteins | sample Fk160mmetaG_FD_108192 | JGI IMG/M metagenome (GOLD analysis project Ga0160422, IMG submission 108192) | Marine microbial communities from the Central Pacific Ocean - Fk160115 60m metaG | ecosystem: Environmental > Aquatic > Marine > Oceanic > Photic zone | place: The Central Pacific Ocean... | reverse complement strand
TCGTCGTCGTCGGCTTCGTCTTCTGGAAGCTCGCCCGTCAAGACGCTTTTCAGTGGGGTGCCATCGTATTCTGGAACCGACATCGCCACCCACTCGTCGACGGGGTCGGTCATCAACAACACCTCCCAATCGCGCTTCTTGAACCCTTCCAAGACGGGTGCAGAATGGATTCGGTCCTTGTCGACGCTTGTGTAGTACCACAACGCCTCTTGGCCTTCCTCCATGCCTTCCTTTAAGTCTTTGAGCGAGATGGTGACGCCATCCGATTGGGTCGTCTCAAAACGCAGCAGTTCGACCAACAACTCCTTGGAATTGCCTGCGTCTTCGGCGATGCCTTCTTTGAGGATGTGCCCAAACTCCGTCCAGAACTGGTCGTAGATGTTGTCGTCTTCCTTCTTGGCCTCCGCAGCAAGGTGCTTGAGGAGTTTCTTGGTCAACTGCTTGCGAATCGCCTGAACAATGGGTGTCTGCTGGAGAATTTCCCGGCTCACATTGAGGTCGAGGTCCGGCGAATCCACCACTCCGGTGACAAACCGCAAGAAGCGAGGAACGATGTTGTCGGCGTGGTCTAAGACCTTCACGCCCTTCTGAAACAACTGAACGCCAACCTTGTAGTCGAGGCGATCCAGCTGCCATGGTCGGCTCTGGGGAACGAACAAAATTGCATTGAACTGCAGCGTTCCTTCCGCGCGAATATGGATGCGAGTGAGCGGTTCCTGCCAATCCATCGAGACGTGCTTGTACAGGTCTGTGTAGTCTTCTTCAGAGACTTCAGAGGGAGACTGCGCCCAGATGGCTTTGGCTCGATTGACTTGCGCATCTTCAATGGTGATTGGCCACGGCACAAAGTCAGAATGCTTTCGAACAATGGTACGTAGCGCATCGTTGTCGGCGAATTCTTTGGCATCATCCCTCAGCTTCAAGGTGATGGCCGTGCCGCGCTTCTCCCGCGAACCTTTGGTCAGCTCGTAGCCCTCACCGCCATCAGACTTCCAGACAATTGATTCCGCATCCGGCAGCGCTGAGCAACTTTCAACGGTGACCTCCTCAGCCACCATAAAGGCCGAATAGAACCCAACACCAAACTGGCCAATCAGAGCATCGGGGTTTTCTCCCTTTTCTTTGAGTGCATCGGCAAACGCTGAGGTACCGCTCCGTGCAATGGTTCCAAGGTGCTCGCTGGCCTCATCGGCAGTCAGTCCAATTCCGTCGTCTTCGATGGTGATTGTCCCTGCATCAGCATCGCACTCGATGCGAATACTGGGGTCGCCCTCCACACTCCGAAGATCGTCTCGCTGAAGGCCGATGAAGCGCGCTTTATCGAGCGCGTCGGATGCATTCGAGACCAACTCGCGGAGAAAAATCTCCCGGTCAGAGTAGAGAGAGTGGGTCACCAGATGAAGTATCTGGCGGACATCGGCTTCAAATCGGCGGTGTTCCATCCGGTCGGCTCCAAGGGGCTGTTGAATCTGGCTCCTACGAAGCCTCAGGCGCCGTGTCAAGCCATTAGGGGCCAAATGTCCGTGGAATCGCGACCCCGGACATGGCCGTTTACACAGCCAAACCGCCAATCGCCCGCTCAAGCCCATTACCCACGTTTCCAACGCACCAAAGCCGGTAACGACAATTCCCGGATGAGTTTCGGCGAGCCGACGACGCGAGTGTACGCCCCAAGTCACCGCCGCGGTTCGCACGCCAACCGCATGCGCCAAGTCCATGTCGAACGTGGTATCGCCCACCATGACGCACTCGGGCGCTTTTGCATCGAGGGCCGTCATTGCGCGACACAACACCGCAGGATCGGGCTTGCCCGGTGTACCGGGAACAATCCCATGGACGGTGTCGAAGCAGTCTGCAATACCCATCCTCTGGGTGGCCCGTTCCGCACCGTTCTGGCTCTTGCCCGTCGCGATGGCGAGTTTGAACCCCGCAGCCCGCAATCGACGCAGCATGGGGATGGCCTCCGGAAACGGACGCTCTCGGTGTTGAGCCACCTCCACATAACGAGCCGAGTAGCTCTTCACCGCATGGTCAAGCACCTCGCCATCGACACCAAACAACGCTGCAAGCATGGGCGCAAGCGGTTCACCGATTCGGTTGCGAATGTCCTCATCGCTGACCGGACGGCACGCCAGTTCGCGTTGGACATGCTGGGCGGCATCCACAACACAGCCGGTCGAGTCGGCGATCGTCCCATCGAGGTCGAATATAATGGCTGACAACATGCCCACTCACCTAACACTTGCCGGACCCGTGCACGTGGAACCGGACCCGATCAAACGTTCGCGCTTTCTCGGTGATGCCGCACCCGTGCAGAACGCAGAGGAGGCAATGGCTTTCGTGCGATCCATCCGCGAACAGTATCCCGATGCCGGCCATCACTGCTTTGCCTACCGATTGGGTGCAGGGGATGACGGCTTCCGCGTACACGACGACGGTGAACCCGGCGGCACCGCTGGTCAGCCGATTTTGAACCACATCGATGGCGCAGCGCTCACCAACATCGTGATTGTAGTGACACGGTATTTTGGCGGCACGAAACTCGGAAAAGGTGGACTGATTCGCGCTTATGGGGGCACTGCCGGTGTCGCGATAGCAGCGGGCGAAATTCTCGAGGTCCGCCAGGTGCAGTCTGTATTGGTGCGGTGTGAGTACAGCGACCAAGGAACCATCGAAGGCGTTGTACGCAGCGTTGGCGCCACGGTCACAGCCAGTCGGTTCAGCACTGATGTCGAGTTGACGCTCGCAGTACCCACTGAACACGTATTCGATGTCCAAGCACGCTTAACGGAGGCCACGGCGGGCCGGATAGTGTGGCTTACCTGAGCTACCCGAGGTTGTGAAACACGTGGTTTACGTCTTCGTCATCTTCAAGAACAGCCACCATCTTCATCACGTCTGCGACCTCGGCTTCGCCCAACTCCATTAGGGTGTCGGGGACGTGCTCCAGCGCGGTGGATGTGACCTCGATTTTGGCCTGTTCGAGCCCAGTCTGAAGTGTGCCAAACTCCTCAAAGTCGCAGCGGAGCACCCAAACCGGATCTCCGTTGTCGTCGACACTCTCTCCCATCTCTTCGAGTCCGTGGTCGATCATCTCCAGTTCCAGCATCTCGGGGTCTTCGATGTGCTCGGGCTTGATGCGAAAAACGCCCATTCGTTTGAACTGGAACGCCACCGAACCCGTCGCGCCCATGTTGCCGCCGTTTTTCTTAAAGGCATGACGCACATTGGCCACCGTTCTCGTCGGGTTGTTGGTGGCTGTCACCACCATCACGGCTACGCCATGGGGCGCGTAGCCTTCGTAAATGGCCTCAGCCCAATCCTCTGAATCGGCTCCGAGAGCGCGTTTGATGGCACCCTCGATTTTGTCTCTGGGCATGGAGACGGCGCGGCCATTCTGAATGGCTCGGCGCAGAGCCGGGTTGGTGTCCGGATCTTCCCCACCGCCCTTTACCGCGGTTGTAATCTCCCGAATTACACGGGTGAATGCCTTGGATACGGCTTTGTTGCGCGCCATAATCGTGTGCTTTCGCGCCTCAAAAAATCGACCCATCCTTCGCCTCCTCGTCCGTCGGCATTTCGCCTAGCGACCATCCCTTATTCGGCTTCCAGCCGGCGTCCAGCACAGCGCACAATAGCCGACGCGTATCGAGGTCCCGCCCCTGCGGTGTTAGGGACCCGCCATGTTCGTTGCTTTTGCCCTTTCACTGTTGGCCTCACCCATCGCTCATGCGCAGGGTGCTGAGCTTCCTCCGCTGATGAGCCGCACCCCAACGCTCTCGGAAGGCGTCTACGGGGTTGGGTTCGGACTTGGCGTCGGCGATCCCACCGGGTTCAATGTCGCACTGCGGACGGAGTCGCTCCATACGCTCTCGATGCTTGCTGGGTGGAATCTCTCTGCAGGGCGATTCCACACCCACAGCGACTACCAGCTTCCCTTCGCGGAGATCCTGCCTGCAGAGAGCATCCTCGCCGTCACCTTTTACAGCGGTCTGGGTGCAACGCTCGACATCGATCAAAGCATCCGCTTGGGCGCCCGCGTACCGCTGGTGACAGCGTTGAGCTTCGACAAGCCTTTCGAGGTGTTTATCGAACTCGCACCGGTCGTCGGAATCTTGCCGGATGTGGAATTTGGAGTCCAAGCAACCACAGGCATCCGTGGTTGGTTCAAACCCAAGTCGTCAAAGGGCGATGGTTTTGAGGTCGGGAGCGAATGAGTGACGACCGCCACATGCTGCGCTGAAATCCTCCCGCGACACACCGGGTGCCAGCTCCCGAACGAGAAATCCCTCCGCCGTCACATCCATCACAGCCATGTCGGTGACAATCATGGTCACGCAGCCCACACCCGTGAGCGGGAGAGAACACGCGTCCACCAACTTTGAGCTCCCATCTCGGCTGCACTGGATCATGGTGACAACGACGCGCTTGGCACCGTTGACGAGGTCCATCGCTCCGCCCATTCCCTTGACCATTTTTCCCGGAATCATCCAGTTGGCAATGTCGCCGTTTGCGGCGACCTGCATCGCACCCAGAATCGCGAGGTCAATGTGCCCACCCCGAATCATCGAGAAACTCTCTGATGAGTCGAAGAAGACCGAACCCGGGATGGTTGTGACGGTTTGCTTGCCGGCATTGATCAGGTCGGCATCCTCTTCGCCCTCGTAGGGAAAGGGCCCGATGCCCAGCAAACCATTTTCACTCTGAAGTACGACCTCGACGCCCTCCGGCACGTGATTGGCCACCAACGTTGGAAGCCCGATTCCGAGGTTTACGTAGTTGCCGTCTTCGAGTTCCAGTGCGACGCGCGCGGCGATTTGATCGCGAGACAGTCCCATATCAGCCCTCCGTCCTTGGTCGGGTTGTGCGTTGCTCAATCCATTTCTCGTAGCTTTCGCCCTTGATGATCCGCTGTACGTAAATGCCGGGCAGGTGAATCTCATCGGGGTCCAGCTCACCCGCCGGGACCAGATGCTCCACTTCAGCGATCGTGACCTTGGCCGCTTTCGCCACAAGCGGATTGAAGTTTCGAGCCGTCTTGCGGAAGACCAAGTTGCCGTGTGTGTCGCCCTTCCATGCCTTCACGAATGCAAAATCTCCGTGGAGCGCCTCCTCGAGCAAGTAGGTCCGACCCCCAAACTCCCGAGTCTCTCGGCCCTCGGCGCGGAGTGTACCGACGCCCGTTGGAGTGTAGAACGCAGGAATTCCCGCGCCGGCGGCGCGCAGACGCTCCGCGAGCGTGCCTTGTGGACACAACTCCACCTCCAGCTCGCCGGACAAAAACTGACGTTCAAACTCTTTGTTTTCGCCAACGTAGGAGCCGACCATTGTGGTGACCTGTTTTGCCTGAAGCAAGACGCCCAAGCCGCAGTTGTCGGTACCTGCATTGTTGCTGACGAGCCGAAGGCCGTTGGTTCCCCGTCGATGAAGCGCCGCGATGAGGTTCTCTGGATTCCCACTCAAGCCGAACCCGCCGACCAACAGCGTCGCGCCGTTGGCGATGTCATCGATGGCCGCGGCCGCAGTCTGTACCGTTTTGTCCATGATCCGCTCTCCCCTTCTGTGAAGCCCTACTATCGCTAGGCGCTGCGGACGACCACGCCAGCCTCAGCCAACATGCCATGGGAGGTGTCAAAGTCTTCTCTCCATCGATCTGGAATCTCGCAGCCTTCCGGATAGACGATTTCGGACACACCGGCCTGAATGAGCGAACGCGCACACCGTGAACACGGCGGCCAGGTCACATAGGCCACACAGTCTTTCAAGGTCATGCCGATTCGCGCTGCATGCATGATCGCATTTTCCTCGGCGTGGCAGATGAGCGGGTACTTTTTGGCCCGGTCAGTGAGGCGTCCGGCATCGTCACTAATGCCACGAGGAAAGCCATTGAATCCGGTCGATCGAATCTCCCGGTCAGCCCCGACGACAACGCATCCGACCTTCGTTGACGGATCTTTGCTCCAGTCTGCGATGTGCCGAGCCAAGTCGAGAAAACGTCGATCCCATTTTTCGCTCACGGTCGCTCCTTCGCGAGTCTCTTCGATAGTCCCAATGGCGTTGTCCTGCCACACGGACCGTTCAATCAGTCGCCGGGACCGTCTTCACAGACAAAGCCTTCCACATCGAGGGCGTCGATGAGGTGCCAGTTGGTGCTGCCGCCCGTCGCTGCAGTAAAGCCAACGTAGGCATCAAAAGGGACCAATCCGCTGATCGTCTCGTCAATGTACAGCACCTCATCGACCCAAAACTTAAGGTGAGGCCCAACCACCTCGAGCTTCGCCACATGCCATGCGTCGTCTTCCATCTCCGGGAGCGTTGCCCAAGCCCTCGGAGAGTTGATGTCTCCATCGATGTGGACGCTGACGTGGTCGGCGGTGGTGGGGTCGTAATGCTCGCTGTTGTACCACGTATCGATTTCGATCGACCAACCCGGAAGGCCGTAGTACCCAATCCCCCCACCGGTCCCGCCCACAAAGGATGTCATTCGGTCCACATCCAAGAGCGTCAACGAGATGCCATCGGCACCAGACCCGCCAGACACAAAGAACTCCCACTCGATCTCAATCAGGTCAGACACCACAGTCGACATGGTCTGGAATGCGGTTCCTGCCTGTGTCGTGATCGGGGCGGTCAACTCCACCCATTCGTTGCTGGTGTCCCACAATGCAGAGCCTTCGAAGTGCCAAGCCGACAAATCGATGCTCTCCTCCGTGTAGCCCTCGTTTTGGCAGATCGTGGTGCAGCTCGAAGCTGTCTGCCCGCATGAGTCCGTGACATCAACGCAGATGGTGTGATCGCCGCTCGAACGCGCCTCGCTGTTCCATGCCAGCGAGGCCACGCCGTCCGCAGCAGCAGGCAGCGAAGATACTTCCCCATCGACGCTCGAGGACCACAACACGGCGAGCGCATCCGCGGCGTCGTGATCATCGCGTACGTGGGCCTCAAACACGGTGAACGCACCCGGCGATATGATCTCGCCCTCGGTGGGCGTCACAAGCCCCACCTCGGGCGGCGCATCTTGGGTGACTGTGAGCGGAACAGACCGCTCGGGCACATCGGGGTCATTGCTGTGAATGATGAGCGTTGCTGATCCGGCGTAGGAGGCGACCGTGACAGTCACGGTCTCTTCGGTCTGGAGTGTCAGTGGAAGCTCCGGGTGCACCGCCAGCCAGCCGGTACCTTCAACCACAATGGCATCGATCACGAGATCACCAATACCAATGTTTGTGATGGTTACTTCATCTTCAAACATCCCGCAGCGGATCTCACCGTCTACTCCATCCGGCGTCACCATCGAGATGGGCCGTTCGGTTTCAATGGGTGGGGCGCCGGTATCCGTCGCGACTGGCGTGGCCGTGTCCACCGCGAGTTCGTCGGCGTCAGCCGGGTCCTTTATGGTCGGTACCACATTGTACTCGGTACACCCGCAGACAGTTACCCACACCGTGGCCACTGCGCTCACCCCGATCCACCGAATCTTCATTCCTTAAGAATGCACACTCGTCGTCGCCCTGGCAAGACTCATCCGGTGATACCGTGCAGTTATGCCGCGGTCATTGCCCATCATCGCCTTGCTCATGGGTTGCACACCTGCGACATTCAAACCGTGCATGGATGGGTACACACGCCAGCGAGACGGGGTGTGCACGCTTGCGCCTCACGACACAATCTCGCCGACGGACTCGGGTACATCAACCGCCGACACGGGAGGTCCGGCAGCGGTGGGACGAGGGGAGTGTGCATCGAATGAGAGCCCTCTTGCTCCCAGCCTTGAGTTGATTGGCCGGACGGACACAGATGAGGGGCTCGGTCCAACAGCTCTGCTCATCGAACTGCTTGATGGGGTCGCCGTGGAGGGGCGGTACTGGGCGGTTGGTCAAGGCGGGCTGATGAGCTTCGACCTGACAGGAGACGAACCGCAACTCGACGATGTATTCGGGGGCATCAGCGGCCGCTTTTATCGGCTTCTGCTGGTCGAGCATGATCCGCCGCTCATTTACGCGACCCACCGCGACGCCGGGCTGCAGGTCATCGATCGTTCCGACCCAGCCAGTCTTGCGCTGGTTCACACCACCCTAATGGACGGCCTCGGCGGAATGGCGTTCCGGAACGACCGCGTCTATGCCACGCGGCATGATGGCGCGATGGTGGTCTTTGATGCCTCCAATCCCGCGGTACCGAACCTCGCTGGCATCACCGAAGCACCGGGCCACCCTTGGAATGTAGTCGCGACGACGGACACGCTCTACACAGCCGACAACACCCGCGGGATCGGTGTGTTCGGGATCGACGACCCAGACGACCCGGAATTCATTGAACACATTGAGCTGGGAAGCGGCGCCCTCGATGTTGCCATTGAGGGATCCACGCTGGTTGTCGCTGCAGGGTCAGCCGGACTCATCATTATGGACACGGGCGTCGCACGGTCTCCAGTCGAAGTGAGCCGCTTATGGACCGGTTCACCGATTGTGGATGTTAGCGTCGAGGGAACCACAGTGTGGATGGTGGACCACGAGGCCGTCTGGGCCGTGGACGCTTCGCAACCGGAAGACCCGACGGTAATCGGGCGAATGGAGACCCCCCGATTTGCCATGACCGTGTCCGCGATCGGGCAAGATGCTTGGGTGGGAGACTGGACGGCGGTTAGCGGCTATCGAGCCCGTGCAGAACGCAGCCAGAGCACGATTGTCGCCCAACCGGACACCCTGCGACTCGCCACCGACCGCCAAACGACCACGCTGGACTTGCTGAACGTCGGTGCCATCGACGGTGAAATCGTCCGCTGGAACGCCAGCGAAGTCGCAGCATCGCTTGAATTTTCTCGGTCCAGCGTCCCTGCTTTCGGCGGATCGCTGACCGTTGAACTGTCGTGGCCCGAATCATCGGACAATGGACAGCTGTGTATCGAAACCACTGACCCGACGACGCCCACGATAAACGTCAATGTTCAACGCTCAGATCAAAGCCTCAGCATCCCCCTTGGCGCGGCCGCACCTGACTTCGAGCTGCCCACCCTCGATGGAACACGGGTCCGTCTAAGCGAACAGTTGGGCCACCCCGTCCTTCTGGTTTACTTTGCCACTTGGTGACCGGTCTGTCCGTCCGAGGTCTCGGACATCAGCCAGCACCTCTGGTCCCAGTACAAAGATCGCGGACTGCGGGTCTGGGGCGTCGCCTCCATGGACAGTCGCAATGATCTCGAGCGGTTCCGCGATCAGCTTGGCGTCGAGTTTCCCATCTTGTACGACGACACCGGCGAGGTCCACGCTCAATGGCTGCAAGATGTGGCCTTCCCATCCGCGGCTTTTCCCCAAGATTGGTTGGTCGACCCCGAGGGGAGAGTCGCCTACGCAAACAACACCTACGAGCCGGACGAAATCCGAGCCCTGCTCGACGCTTGGTTTACCGAATCCGAGGGTCGGTAGCGCCACCGCCGTCTTCGGACCACGGTGACGCGAACTGAGTTCAACGGGTGGGCTCCAACGATGCATCGCCGAGGGCGATGCGGTTGGCCGCATTGGCGTCATCAACCAAGACGCCGTTGACCACATTGTCGTCGTTCGCCCAAGAATCTTGCGATTGGAAGCTGGCTCCCTCATTGGTGCTTGCTTCCTGCACGTCAAGAGACCATTCAAAGCCACCTTTGTCGACCCCAAATGACATCTTGCCATTGGTTGCGTCCCACACGGCTTGGTCGTCACTGCTGGGTGCATTGGACTGCATTGCCGCTAAGCGCGCCTGCGCGAGCTCAGAGAGCGCAACCTCAACATCGGGCTCCACGGGGGGTGCGCCCGCAGGACTGCCGCTGGGGGGTACCGATTGGTTCAGTTTTCTGACCAGCGGATCCGTATCGCTTGGTCCGCTGCTGCCGTTCATGCCATCAATCATGGGAAACTCCTCGTGAAATGGAGCGAGCCCGCTTCGGGCGATTGCCCAGAGCGGACCGCGAGAGTTTCCCCGGCGACGTCTCGAAGTCAGAGGTATCTTAACGCAGGATTATGCAAGAAACCAGGTACAACGCAGAAAACGATATCAATACTCCACCGGCTCAGCGTCGAGATGGCGCCACAGATACCATGTACCGACGGTTCGATAGGGTGCCCACGGGGCCGCAATCTGTGCAACCTGCTCAACGGAAAGCGATGCGCTGTTTGCATACAACTGTTCCACGGCGCGGATCACTCCGATGTCTCCAAGCGGGAGTACGTCCGGACGCAACAACGAAAAGATCAGCACCATCTCTGCCGTCCAAGGACCGATGCCGCGCAGGGCGGTGAGTCGCTTTCGCACCGCATCGTCGTCCATGTCATCCCAGTCCACTGCACTCACCCACTGGGCATCGCTGGCCAACCCGCGAATGTACTCGACCTTTCGGCCCGAAAGACCAACACTCTTGAGGACACCCGGTTCGTGTGCCTCGATTCCCTCCGGCGTAACCGACCCCACGAGTTCGACAAAACGGCCCCAGATGGCATCGGCCGCCTTGGCAGAGATTTGCTGACCCACAATCGCGTGCACAAGTGTCTCAAACACATTCCGCTTTGAGCGCAGCGGGGGCTCCTCGTATGCGTCGATAACTGCAGCCATCACCGAGTCCACTTGCCTCAGATGGGCTTTGGCCTCAGCCCAATAGTCGGGAGTTTCTTTCATAGACACCGACTAACAGAATTCCCGGTGTACAATCCACACCGTGGAGGCTTCATGCGCACGATGCTGATGACTAGCTTGATGGTGAGTGGTTGCGCGGTGGGTTCCGGATCCGTAGAGGTCTCGAAGCCGACCCCGACGGATACCGCGGCCTCGGGCACACCTGAACCGAGCGACTCCGATGCCGATGCGGACGTGGGGCCGGACACCGGCGCCACTGACCCTTACGAGGCGTGTACCGACGCGATGGTGGCGGCGCTCGATTGGTACGGCGAGCGAACACTCATCGAACGAGAGGGCGATGTTGAACTGGCCCAAACTCACGTGCTCCGTGCCGATGAAGAGCGATGGGCACCGCCGCTCATTGCGCATCGCTCCGCCCTGTTTCTGTTCACCCCTCAAGACCCCATCGATGCGGCCATCGATGCCCGAATATCGGCATGGAAAGACGGTGAATTAATTGGTGTTCTCCCGCTCCAACGGCCCGAGGAGTTGCCTGCTCCACTCGAGCAAGACCTGACCGACGTCCCCTTGGAGCCGTGGTCTGACAGCGCATGGAGCGTCATGCTGCCTTGGCAATGGGTTGAAGAAGGTACTCAACTCACGGTCGGAATTGATACCGGCGATGCGGTGTTCACCCATCACCACACCCTTGCCGAGCTTGGCGCGCCGCAACGCTTTACGATCGCCCGGTCCAAGATGGTTCTCTTTGGTGAAGGCGACTACCCAACTGCCACCCAGAGTGCCGAACGGATCGGCCAGGATTTCTTCGCCTCCGTTCCCGTGTCTTCGATGCGGTGGGTCGACTCTGCGCCATGGCGACTCGACGAAATCGTCGTCCGAGCCGAGGGTGGGCCTGTGCTTGTTCGTTCCGAAGGAGAGCGACTGTCCACCACATCAGACCCGGACCGATGGCACATTCTCAAGCATCAATTCGCGATCGCCATGAGCCTCGCGAACACCGGACGCGGATTGGCAAAAACATCTGGCGGCGATTCTAGCCCCTATTCGTTCGGTACATCCGTCGGGTCCGGCTGGGTTCGAAACGATGATGGGACCTACTCCGACCTCGACAATGCTCCCTACGCCGCCGGGTGGACCGGATGGACGGCAATGTGGCTTGGCGAATGCGCCAATGTGTTCATCCATGAGATTGGTCACTCGTTTACGCTTGCTCATTTTACCGAGGGTACCGGCGCCTCCTGGGGCATCGGAGACGAGTATCCCGAAGATGGTGTCAACTTGGCGAGCCACCCTTGGGGATTTGACTCTACGCGTTCGCGCTTTCGGACTTGGTACCGAGTCAATGGCGACGGACCCGTGATGACCGAATCCGGATCCCTTCAGGGCAAGCGCGACCCCATGAACGGCGGAGAATCCGCTGATGCCGCATCTTGTTTTCCGCAGTACACCGCCTACCACGCTTGGCAGATTCAGGATTGGTCGCAATCGCGACCGACCATCACTTCCGTGGACGACACCCCCGGCATCTACACGTGGGACCCGGATTCCCGCGCGATGGTCGAGACCGGCCCAGTGGAGGCCGGGTCGATGAACCCGGTCGCCATCGATGTACCCGTGACCACCGTTATCGGCACCTTGGCCCACCGACCCGAATCCAGTCGTGTGTATCCGCCGATTCATTGGTCATCCGGCAACGCATTCGCCTACGTCTCACCCACAGATGGATCCACCGACGCGCACTACGATGGTGCGAACTACTACATCGCGGTGGAGTATGAGGACGGCACAGTAGAGCGCCGCCTAATCGCGCAGCCCGCTATCCCTCACACGGACACGGACCTGTATCTCTGGAGCGTAAATCTCGAATCGAATCGCAGCCCAGCTCGGGTGACCCTCTTTCAGACCTTGGAGGCTCACCCATCCATGGACATCGAGACGGCGTCACCACTCCACAGCATCGAGCTCGAGCCAGCAACCGAATCAACGCCCCCGCCCGTGCGCATGGGCAACGGGTTCATGGCCAATGGTGCGCTGTACCTGACTGATTGGTGCGAGGCTGGCTTAAACTGTGCATCACGGTCGAAGACCAGCGAGTGGGCCAACGGCACCCCAGCCCTGCACTTCGTCCCATCGGGCAGCGAGCTGGATGCACCGGCAGCATGCAGTGAAGACGGAACGGTGACTGAACTCTCCGTGCCCATCAAAAGCCAAACGGGAGAGACCTTGAACCTCACTGTGCACGCCCAGCGCACCGTGAAGACCGCCGGCCATGAATGGGCTGGCAATATGCAGGATGGGACGCCATGGATCGACGCCGCCAATGTACGCCAAGGTGTGCGCGTGTGGATTCCATTTGCTCCCAATGCCGAACTGCCGCCCGGCACGTGGTCGAACGCCGGACCGTTTAGCCTCACAGCGATGGTCGATGGTGCTGAGTTCGCATCGGTGCCCGTGGTGGTGAATCTGACCATCCTGCCTACGGAAACCGTTGACATCGCGACCCCGTATGAAGGCGCGTCCGTTACCACAGAGGGGAGTTCCAGCTTCTTTACGGTCGAGGATGCATCCATGGGCCCAACCGATGGTGTCTGGTGGGGCACATCAGAATCCACACCGCTCACCATCCCCGTGCGCAACGCCGACACCGGCGAGTCCACCCATCTGCGCCTCGATGCATGGAAGCGAAGTTGCGATCTGGGGTGGGGAACATGGTGGAACCTCAACGCCGCACAGGTCGCCGACGGTTCCTGTGCTCAGTGGCCTCAGATGACGCTCGCCGCCGAGGGCAATGAGCACCTCGAATCTGGGCAAACCTATGAAAGTCCTCCGTCTTGGCCGCTGGTTTTGCGGGGCCACGCGTGGCACCTGAGTCAAGCCATCGTGGATACACGAGCCATCGAATTCACCTACACAGTGCCCTAAGCGAGTCGCGCCGGTAGACGCAGACCGGCCTGTCATCTACGCTATTGAGCATGATGAACCGCCGTGAGTTTGGATTGCTGTCCTTGGGGGCCATGGCGCCCCTGCGGGTTGTCGCCGACGGACAGACTGCGGAGCGGAAGTTTATCTTCATTTTCAATGACGGCGGATGGGACACCAGCCACGTCTTTACGCCGCTCTTCGACATCGCGGGGGCGTACATCGAGCCCGACACGACTACGCGGCGAGCCAATGGGATTGACTACGTCGACCACCCGGCGCGTCCGTCCGTGCGTGAGTTCTTCGAGCGGCACGGCAGCCGATGCGCCGTCATCAACGGCATCGAAGTCCCGTCCATCACCCATGAACGTTGCCGCGAACTGATTTTGACCGGATCGGGCGCCCTGTCCGATGACTGGGGTGCCGTGCTGGCCGGTCGATCCGATCGAAACCTGCTGCTGCCCCACGTTGTTCTCGACGGGCCGGCCTTCACACGCACGTTCACCGACCAAGTGGTTCGAATCGGTGACTCAAACCAGCTCCCAAAATTGCTCGATCAAAGCGCATTTTCGGACTCAACTATCCCCATAACGGGGTTGGGGTTGGCCGCTGAATCGAGGGCTGACGCATTCGTCGCCCAACGGGCGTCCGAACACGGCGGATCATTCGGTACAGGCTACCGTACCGCGCTGGACCGAATTGCCGAACTCATGGCGTGGGAGGAGCTCGAGATCGACAGCATGGTGGCCGGCTGCGAACGCGACATCACCGCAGACTGTGCACTTGCATTCGACCTGTTTCAAGCCAATCTGACCCGGTGCGCCATGCTTCGGTATCAGGGCTGGTGCTCGGAAGGGTGGGACACCCATCAGGGACTCGATTTGCAGGGGCGCAACTTCGGTGACCTCTTCGCCTACATCAACGAAGTGATGGATGACCTCGACAGTCGCACAAGCATCTCCGGCGAACCGCTCGCCGATGAAGTCACGATCGTTGTGTTCAGTGAAATGGGCCGGGAACCGCGGCTAAACACTTGGGGTGGCCGCGATCACTGGACCTTTACCAGCGCACTCTTGATCGGGTCTGGAGTGCGCGGGGGCACCGCGGTCGGTTCGCTCGACGAGACGGGACGTGGACGCCGCATCGACTTGGATACGGGCGCTCCCTCCGATGGCGGTCGGTTGATGGGCCCGGATGATTTTGGGGCCACTGTGCTCGCACTGGGGGGGGTCGACCCGGAGCCACTCCTTGGCGCGGACGCGCTCCCCATTCGCGCCGTGATCGACCCATGATTGTCGCGCTCTTCCTTGCGTGCAGCGGTCCCCAAAGCTCGGATTCTGGGCCCGCGAGTGTGGACACCGGTCAACCGCAAGAGGCCACCTGCGAGCTGGGGTGGAACAGTTGGGCATCCGGGTTTTTCACCACCTATTGCACATCGTGTCACCACCCGGACAGCGCGAACCGCCACGGCGCACCGACCGGAATCGCCTTCCACACCCAAGATGATGCGCTCAGCCATGTTGACCGGGTGCGCGTGCGCGTCCTCAACGCGCAGGACATGCCCCTCGGTGGGGGTGTTCCGCTACCGGATCTGCAACGGCTCAATGACTGGGTGCGCTGCGCGGAGTCGTTGCCATGATGATCTGGCTACTCGCGTGCAGCAGCGGCGAATTTCCAACCACTGAAGCCAAAAACACCTTGGCACCCACTGTCGAGGATTCGGGTCTTCCCGAACCCGACCTGCCCAGCGTGGATACCGAATCTCTGACGCCAACGTGGACGGCCGACCAAGTTGCTGCACAGTTGACGGAGGCGCTGGGTGGAATTCCCAATCCCGCCGAGGTGTTTGAGACCTACGGGACGCTGATGCAACAAGGCGACTCTCGATGCCCCGGATCGGAGACCATCATTGTCGACACGTGGCTGTACGGCTGCGATGCAACGACGGGGTACAGCTACGCGGGTGTCACGGATTGGCTGACGGGCGAGTACGAGGTTGCGGGCCAGTGGGTGGCGCTCGAAGGGGTAGCCGGTGACTTCTGGATCGATACACCCGAGGGCCATCGACTCGAGGGCGGTGGCAATGCCGTGGTGCTCAGCAACGGAGCGGTCTGGATCGGAGAGCTTGCCGGCAGCTGGCAGTACACGGGCGGCAGTGATTGGTTTGCCCATGGTTTCAGCGGAACCATGTCGCTTCAAGTGTTTCCGGACCTGTTCACGCTTCTGCGCGGGGCGATAGACGTCATGGGAACATACCTCGCCATGCACGACCTCTTGTTACCGGCAGCCTGTGGCGGTGGCGCGCAGGGGGAACTGTCGCTGCGGGATCCCAACGGCGGCTGGTACCGCATGAGCTTCGCGGACTGCAGCGACTGCGGATCCATCGCGTTTGAGGGCAAGACCATCGGGGAAGGATGCGT
>Ga0160422_10001248_pt1 | contig 15951 bp, 9 predicted proteins | sample Fk160mmetaG_FD_108192 | JGI IMG/M metagenome (GOLD analysis project Ga0160422, IMG submission 108192) | Marine microbial communities from the Central Pacific Ocean - Fk160115 60m metaG | ecosystem: Environmental > Aquatic > Marine > Oceanic > Photic zone | place: The Central Pacific Ocean... | reverse complement strand
TTTTCAGGCAAAGAGAGAGGGTTGGACCGAAACTCTGAAACGTCAGCAGGACACTCTCATGATCGACCTGACGGATACCCAAATCGCACTCGCCGAGGAAGCCTTCAATCCCCTCTTCGATGACGCCCACACCGCGATGTCGGAATCTTCCGAATACTTGGGCAAGCAAATCGTCGACTTGAGACCGCAAGGCGCCCAAAGACAAGCCAAGGATTTTCTGAGCGACCTGATTAACCTCCTCATCGAGGGACAGGGGCAAGGTTCGGATAAGCAAAATCGGGATGAGCTCAGCGCCATGGAATTTCTTATGCAGCAGATGTCCGCCGACCGTGAGGGAAATGCCCAGGGAAAGAGCCTCACTCCCGGTAAGACCGGAGGGGGTTCGCTCCAGGGTGGGCAAACCGACCAAACCTCCGGAACCTTTCCGGGGAAGACTTCCGCTCCCCAAACCCAAACCCGTTCCACCCAAAGCGCCAGTGGAGGAACGCCATCCATCGCTCCCGAGTTTCAACGGGTTATGGAGCAGTACTTCAAAGAGATCGATCCATGAGAATCCCCTTTTGGTTCTTCTTGTTTTACTTTTTCCTTGTAGTTGGGTCGAAGGGTCAGGAGTTGTTCGAACAACGGGACGACGGCTTTGTCCGCGCCTTGGACGATTCGTATCTGAGGGGGTTGAACTTTTTGCAAAGCAGGCAGGAAGACGCCGGAGGATGGAGGGACTCCTCCTATGGATCGGAACCCGGAGTCATGGGTATGGCCATTCTCGCTTTTCTTTCGCGTGGAGACGACCCGGAATTCGGACCCTACTCAGGAGCCATCTCCCGTTCCGTCGATGCCATTATAAAAAAGCAAAACGAGGAAACAGGGTATATCGGAAGCTCCATGTACAACCATGGTTTTGCCACCCTCGCCTTAGCTGAGTTTTACGGGATGACCAATGACCGGAGAATCGGTCCGGCCCTGCGTAAGGCGACCCAACTGATCCTCGCCTCTCAGAAAAGAAATCCCAAGGGAGGATGGCGATACAGCCCCGAGAGCAAAGATGCGGACACAACCGTAAGCGGGGCTCAGATGGTCGCTCTCTTCGCCGCCAGGAACGCGGGAATCCAAGTTCCGGACGAAGCTTTCGAGAAAGGCAAGACCTTCCTTCTCTCCTGTCAGGACAACAACGGTGGGTTCGGGTACCAAACGAACTCGGGAGCCAACCTTCCACGAACTGCAATCGGTTCTTTGGTTTTGTCCCTTGCCGGAGAAACCAAGAGCGAAGCCTACGAAAAATCCGTCGACTATCTGCGTCAAAACGCCAAATTCGGAGACCGGGGCCACAAGTTCTACAGCTTGTACTACACCTCCCAGGCGATGTTCCGCGTTTCCCCCGGGGATTGGAACTCCTGGAACCTTGAGAACGTTCGGCGTTTGCAAAACTCTCAGTTGGAAAACGGCTCCTGGAATGGGAATTACGGGAACGTCTTTGCCACCTCCTCCGCTTTGCTCTCCATGGCCTTGAATTACCGGTACCTCCCCATATACGAAAGATGAAGAAGTTTTCTCTCTTACCCTCTCTCCTTGTAGCGCTACTGTCCGTTGCGAAAGGTGAACCCAGGAATCTCCCGATCATCGAATCAAACGGGTCGGATCAAGGAGAGAACTCTTCGATTGGAGTCGAAACCATCAATTTCTTCGACGGGTCGAACTTGAAGGGAAACCTGATTTCGATGGACGAAAAGGGTATTTTACGATGGAAGCATGCCTCTTCGCCCGCCCCGCTGCCCTTTGACTATTCGGGCGTGGATTCGGTTTTCTTCAAAAGGGGACAACCCGTCGATTTCGACCAGGCTCAACTAACCCAACTCCATCTGATCAACGGAGATTTCCTCCGTGGCAACCTGATACGAATGGATCGGGAAAGGATCATTCTGTCCTCCGTTTTCTCCGAACACTTGGAGTTTCCCTTGGCTGGCATTCGGCGGATTGATTTTCTACCCCCCAGCTTCGAAATCCTGTACGATTGCTCTCAGGGTCTCAAGGGATGGAAAACCAGCAACAGCAAGGCTTGGCGGGAAGACCTCGGTGACCTTGTGTCGGTCTTTTCCGGAGGAGCGGGCACCACCCTTGCCGAGAAAGAGGTGATTGGCGTCCGCTTCCATGCGGAATGGGAAAAGTCCTTCTACCTTGCGATCCGCTTCTTTTCCGATTCGGACGGAGGGAACTATGGAAACGTCGGGTATCATCTCTCCTTTTCCAACAACCGAATCAGCCTACAAGCCAACAAACTTCTCAACGGAAAACTCATGCGGGAAACCATCGGCTCGAAGATCATCCCGGAAATGATGGGCATCAAGAAAGGTTCCTTCTCGGTTCACGCCCTTCGACCGGAAAAGGAATTCGTGGTTGCCTTCAATGGTCGCGAGGTCGCCCGATGGAAAGATTCCAACAAGGACTTCATGCCCACGGAAAACGGCATTCTTTTCGTTAACCAAGGAGGCAATTCCTATTTGAGGCTTAAGGAATTGAGCATTACCGGCTGGGCCGGTGATTCCTTTCCCAAATCCAAAAGCGTTCCCATCGAGGATGCCAACCGGTCCTTCATTACCTTTGTGAACGGGGATTCCACTTTCTTGAACGGAAGCTCGGCCACCGGCGATTTGCTTACCCTGGAATCCGCGCAGGGGACCTTTCAGGTAGGGAGGGACCGCGTGCGGTCCATGCTCTTTCCCACCGTTGCCCAAGCAAGTTCCATCGAACCCACCGAGCAGATCCTTCTTCACCAGTCCATGGGCAAGCTTAGTTTCGAACTTTTTTCCGTAACAGGCAACCAACTGAGCGGCCAACATCCATCCTTCGGCGAATTCGCCATGCCGCTCAAATTCATCAAGTCCCTTCAGGGAAATCTGCTGGTGAAGCGAAACCGGAAATATTTGGCTCAACTCAAGGAAGCCCGAAGAGCATTGAAAATGCAGAAGCCCGAAAACGCCCTGAGGATTCTTTCCGAAGCGGAACCAAGGCAACGAGGGTGGTATTGGTCGAGGTTGGAACTCTTGGCGAAAAGCTACCAATCCCAAGAGCTTCTCAGCTTCAGTCCGGACCAAATACTCGAAGCCAAACTCCTGAACGCCTCCTACTTGGGCGAGCCCAATGAAATCATTACCCATACCAACGACGGCACCTTCACCCTTTGGGACGGCAAAGACCCGATCGCCTCCTTTGAAACGGATCCCAGAGGGGGCCATTGGCAGGAATGGGGAAGAGGCCGAAACGAATTCAGGAAGAGTGTATCCATCACCCGTCCGTATTGGCTGGGAAACACGGAAGTGACCCAGGCTCAATTCGAAAATCTCACCGGTCAGAACCCGAGCGTACGAAAAGGAGAGAACCTTCCCGTCACCGCAAGCTGGGAAGATGCCATTCTCTTTTGCGGCAAACTTAACGAAAAGCATCCCCCGCCTTCTGGCTACGAGTGGAGATTGCCCACCGAAGCGGAATGGGAATTTGCCTGCAAAGGAGCAATCGACGGGCCCTATGGAGCGCGATCCGAAACGACTCTGATTCGGGCGGAGGATTACCAGAACCAGTTGAATAAGCTTGGTTGGTATAAGGACAATTCCGAAAACCGGTCTAATCCGGTTGCCCAAAAGAAACCCAACGGATCGGGCCTGTTCGATATGCATGGAAACGTTTGGGAATGGTGCTTGGACTCGATTCAACCAGGCACTGGTCATGGGAATGGACCGAGAGTTGGCTTACGGGACCCACTTGAACAATTGGGAGCCTTTAAAGTCAGCAAAGGGGGATCCTTCAAGGTGAAGTTCGATCAATGTCGTTCCGCGGTTCGTCAAGGACGACCTCGTTCCTCGAAAAATTCGGATACCGGTTTTCGGGTCGCCCTTGGGCCAATCTTGTCCGATCCCAACCCCCAACCTTTCGTAGAGCCGAAAGCTTCCTATTTCAAAGAGGTCAAAACCCTTTCCTTAGTTCGAATTTCCGCAGGGTCTTTCGTCATGGGCAGTCCGGGTTTGCCAAGTTCCTCCCAACTTCGGAAATCACCCAAGACCAATCAACTCATCTACGGCAGTCCTTCGGGACAACTCAAGCAAACCGATTGGCTCGGAGAAAAGACCCGCACACTTCACGAATTCAACGCCAGCATTCTTCACCTCCGGGTCACGAAAGACGGAATCATCGCAGGAGGATGTAAGGATGGAACTCTTTTCATGGCAAAGGAATCCCAAAAAGAATCGCTCCGAAAATGGCGCGGTCATGCCCATGAGATCACGGCCCTAAGCGTCGACCGCAACGGAACCCGCATGGTTTCCTCGGCATTGGACGGCTTCCTGAAATGTCATTCCCTGGAAGATGGCTCCGAACGGTGGTCGAAAAAGCGCAGGGTTGCGGAGCATATCGAATTCTCCCCCGATGGCATGCGGATCTTGTGCTTTGCCCCACACAATCCCATTTCCGTTCATGACCTCAAGACCGGAGAGGAAAAAACTCTGATTGAGAATGCCAAGGGCGAATGGATCAAAGCATCTTGGCACCCGAACGGAGAATCCGTAGTCTGTTTGTCCGCCAACGGCATGATCGCTTTCTTCGCTCCTTCCGCCAAAATCTTTTACAAGTCCGTCAATCTGCAATTGCGAAGGGTGAATGACTTTTGCCTTTCTCCGGCGGGCGACGAAATTTTGGTCAGTACGGACTCGGGACAATGTTTCGTCAAAAGTTTTCCGGTTTCCGAAAACCTCTACGTCATTCATGAAGACGGAGAACGGGAAACCTCCGAAGATTACTATTTCGCCCTGGCCAAGGAAAAACTCGAGCCCATCTTGCCATTTTCAAAATTCGTCAAGCAATTCCCGGATACCGGAAAATCCAAAATCGTGCGGTCGCCCGATGACAAATGGACGCTCACCTGTCTAGACGGAGCTCTGCGGCTATGGAGAAATGGCTCGGAAACCTGTTTTTCCATTCTGGGGGAGAAACTTTCCTCACCCTACGAAAGTTGCGCATTTACTCCTTGTGGAAGGTACGTTGTCGGAAAGTTAAGTTCGGGCCATCTCCTCGTTTATCCCGGCAAGCAAGAGGAAACCATTCCCTCCTCCGGGTATTTCAAAAAAGCGATCCATGGAAAAACACCTTGATCTCATCGCACTTGCAACTTCTTAGCCTCTTTGACACGTAAAATTTACGTTGATCTGTGCCTCTAAGTTTCTAATAAGTTTGGGAGTCACCCTAAGTGTAAAACGCAAATCTTCAACATGACCAAAGAAAAATCTTGCCTACTGAATTCAATTTGGATTTCGGCAACGCTTCTTTTTTGCAGTTGCGGAGGAGGGGCAGGATCCACCTTACCCGATGCCCCGCCCCCCTATCCCGGTTTTCCCATGCCTTCCCAAAATCCCGGATCCGACGTAGCCGCGCCCTATCCGTCCGGCGGCGCCTATGCGCCCACCGCCCCTTACACCCCCCCGCCCAGTTACGCTCCCCAAGTCCAAGAATCCATAACTCCAGCGGTTTCAGCAAGGTATATGGTCAAGGCCAAGGGAAACCTTTGGGTCTTGGTTCAGGATCAATTTGGGAACGAAGTGGATTGGAGAAAATTGCAAGCCGGCGATCAGTTTCCCATCAATCAGGCCGGTTCGCTGACCGTCACCCTTTCCTCTTCCGACAAGGCCGACATTCTCGATTCCGACAACAAGAAGATCGAGATCAATTCCAAGAACAGCGGGATCTCGATTGTCCGCCTTCCCTAAGTAATTTCGTTTGGGGAAACGGAACTTACCCTCACTGAGGTGTCGGACTGCTGTTTGAAGGAGCAGGCTCGGCAGTTGCCTTGTCTTGGTTTTCCAACTCCAAAAGTTGGATCGGCGGATCCTCGAGACGAATTCTGACGTAAGCGCATCGTCCCTTGAGAAACTTGAAGGACACCAGGCTCCACCTGTAAACCTTATCGGTTGCCTCATCAAAAACCGCGCGGCGGTAATCCCAAAGATAACCATTCCCTCCATCCAAACTTCTTCCCTCGGGCGGACCCATCAACTCCTCGATCTCGATCCGATTGCTCCCCACCGCCAACGCTTCCAAGTTGCTTTTCCTCAGAATGATTGCGTTTTTTTGAAACTCCTCTTCGTCCTGAGCGACTGCAGGTGATTGCGACCGGCTCTGCCCCACCACCTCATAACGAGTTTGCTGACAGGAGGAAACTGCGAGGAGGAGGAATGCCAAGGCAAAGCGCCCGGCGTGCGGATGGGTGAAGGTGCGTTGCATGAAAAACTGGAGTTGGGAAATCGTTTCGTACTTCCTGGAATTCTAAAAGAGCTTCCCAAGGATTGGCAAAAGAAAAGCCATGCGAATATCATTTCGAACCTTCAATCAAAAGTGAAGGGCCGGTGGGTCGAAAACAAATGGCGGAGAGAACGGGATTCGAACCCGTGGAAGGACGATTAGCCCTTCACCGGTTTAGCAAACCAGCGCATTCGACCACTCTGCCATCTCTCCTGAGTGAAGGATGAACATACAGGAGTTCATGCATCCGCGTAAACCCAAAAGATTCTTCAAAACGAAAATCGATGAGCTTCTCTCGGCCAGCAGCAGCAGCGATGCGGCCCACAAGCGTTCCCGGCAAAGGTTGAATGGTTTTCCCGAACCAGCTTGGGCTCTTTGCAGATGAGCGTCAGAAATTGCAGAAACGATTCCGCGGGACCGGATAATCAATTATTTCAAGCCTTCCAATACGTAGGCAGCGACTTTTTCATTTTTACCCTTCACTTCTATTTCCTGTCTTTCACCAACCAGAATGTGATCTCTTACAAGGTTGTAAGTTGATTCGGAAATCATCACTCCTTGCTTAGGGGCGCTACTTTCAAGACGTTGTCCAATATTCACGTTGTCTCCGATCATTGCGTATTCCAACCTGTGCTTGTGACAACCTAGATTTCCCAAAATCACCTCTCCGCTGTTGATCCCAATTCGGCTTTGCACTTCCTCGAAGGAATCCAAGTTGAATCTCTCCAGTTCCCTACACATACCCCAAGCTCCCCGAACTGCATCGAGGGCATCCGTTGCAGGGTCACCCGAATCGAAACGGGCCACGATGGCATCGCCGATGAACTTGTCGATAATGGCGTTGTTTTGAGACAGCACCTCAACCATCAGATCAAAATAGGTATTGAGCAGGTTAATGATCTTACGGGCAGAGAACCTCTCGCACTTGGAGGAAAAAGCGCAAATGTCTGAAAATAGAACCGTAATTTGCTTGGATTCTCCCTTTCCCGCATCGTGTTGTTCGTCCACCATGCTGCTAACGGCATTCAGGGTATCGGCCGCAACGAACTTGGCTATGGTTTCCTGCTCTTTCTTGTTTCGAGCCGTGGCAATTGCGGTCTCGACCGCGGTTTTTAGAGTATCTTTGGCAAAGGGTTTTGCGAGATAAGCGGATACGCCGAGGATTTCCCCTTTTTTTAAGTCCATTTCGGTTGCCCGCGTTGTAATCATGATAATGGGAATGTCCTTGTAATCATCATGATCACGAACTTCCGTGCAAAATTCCCAACCGTTGAGTACGGGCATATCGTAGTCCGATGTTATGATATCCGGCTTGATCCGCTGAACCGCCTTGTATCCCTCGAAACCATTCTCCGCAGTCTCTACCTGATAATCGAGTTCCTTGAACATACTGGCGATCAGATCACGAATAGTCGGACTGTCATCCACTACAAGAGCCCGAAGTCTTCTTCCCCGAGGCGGCAAGGGAAACTTATCTTGAATACGCTTGATATTCTGCGCAGAAGCGAAAGGGGAGAGAATGACGTCGGTGATCCCGGCTTTTAAAATTTCCTCTATCTCTCCGGCTTCACGCCCATTGTAAGCCATCATCACCGGAACTTTTTTCAAACGATCGGATTCCTTTGCTCTTTCGACAAATTCGATCCCCTTGACGTCCGAAAGATTGTAATCCACAACCATGAAGTCCGGCACTTGGGGCGAATTGTCTTCCAATGCATCCTTGGCGGATGTGATTTGTTGGAAATCGTATCCCATACTTTTCAACGCAGCGGTAAATTCATCATGGGACGAAGAACTGACGAACAAACATTGCCTGGGAAGGGAAAAAGCCCGTTTGAAGAGAGAAACGATCTTGGAGTCGGTAAAGGGAGCGGTCAGCACTGCGTTGACTCCATTTGTCCTTGCTTGTTCCTCCTTGCTCATTTCGGATGGCGCATAAATGACAACAAACAAATCCTGAAGTTGTTTTTTGGACCGAAGACGAGCGATCAGATCCCGATGTTCTCCCTCGATGAAATTGAGTTCGAGCATCAAAACTTCGTACTTCCCGTCAATCAGTTGCCTGAGCAAACTTTTTCCCTGCTCAAAATAGGTAACCTGTCCGCCATGATTTTCACATAGGCCTCCAAGACTTTTGGCAACTGCCCCAATAGTCGAGGCAACCAAGACGCGTTTACTCATTTCGAGATTAGTGAAAACAAGATCAGTCGATGGGTCTGACCACATGGGCGGTCCAGCCCAGACCCTTGTACTCCCGATATCCTTGCGTTCTGGATGAACCGATTATGTACTTTTTATCGTTAGCCGAAAAAATCCCCGAGGCTGATTCACCAGCTTCCAAATGAAGATTTTCCGCAGGTAAATTGACGACCTGCCCAATCTTGAAGTTTTCGGAGTCGGTCGTTGCAATGACCTTATGTTCGTCGTTGACGTAAAAAGCGGCTCCTCCGTCTACGACTTCTCCCTTGATTCGTGGCAAACAGCCCTCGAGAATCGGAAATACCAGGTTTTCCCAATCGAAGAAAATACCCAATACACCCAACACCTTTCCTTCACGCTGACCGTCTTCCAATATACCACCACAGTAAATCAAGGAAGTTTCCTCATTTTCCAAATCACTGTCGCAAACGTCCTGAACGCCGAATTGAACGGATCTTGAAATTTGCATGCCCTGACGAAACCAAGATTGCTCTGAAACATTCATACGCTTGAGCTTGTCCCGATTCTCAGATTTTGAATTGGCGACAATTCGGCCGTTGGAATCGGCAATAACCAAATCACGATACATGGTGTAGGATGCATTGATGATACCCAACCTCTTTGCGGCCTGCTCGAATTTTTCATCGGTACCTTCCTGCAAAGCTTCCCAAAACGCATGATCCGTGGACCACCATCGAACGTCAGCGGCGCGCTCGAACAAATTGCGGTCAATTAAATCGATCGCCTGTTTGCTGAAGTTCTCCAAAGCCTTGAGGTTTTGCTCAAGCATGTCCGAGGACATTTCGGATAAAAGCTCCTCCATTTTTCCGGTAGTGGAATTCCCCGTGGTCGTAATCTGATCAAAGATTGGTATGAAACTGGTTCCCGCCTTACCCAAATCCGTTGCGAGAATGATTCCGTTAATCGAGATCAATTGAATGTCACCCTTATTTCTTTGAATTTCGCGATAAGTTTGCTGATTTCTTTCCGGGATCAATTTTGAATTCATCAATTCCTGGGGGGATATGCCGTAATCCTCATTGGTCATGGATCTTTCAAACATGGCTGACTCGGGAAGAACCAAATGACTGGTCCATCCAAGACCCTTGTATTCGTCAAATCCCTTGCTTTTGTGGGAAACGATCAGGGAACGATTTCCACAAACCACACCGGTCGAAACAATCACATCGCCCGCGCTTGAAAGATTGCGATGATTACGCGGAAGATCAGCGATCTCTCCACTGGGTATGAAATTCTCATCACTCGAACAGATGACTTTTCCCTCTTTGTTGGTAAAGAACGAGAACCAACCTTCCAAAGTTCGTTCATTCGCATCCTTGGGAAGATAATCATTCAAAATTATTTGGGATTCCCCCTGGAAATCGAACAAGACGCCCATGGCGCCAATCACTTTTCCCTGCTCGTCTCCATCCGCTCGAAGAGCAGTCGAATACACCAAAGCGTCCATATCCTCCAATTCCGAGCTGGAAACGTCCTGAACGAAGTATTCGGTTCCGTCTTTGGTTTCCAAGGCTCTCTGGAACCACTCTTCCTTGGATACGTTCATTCCTATGACTTTCGATCGTCGGTCCGCATTGGAATTGGCGATAATCACTCCGTTCGTGTCTGCAATCACCAGATCGCGATACAAAGTGTAAGAGTTACGAATGTCCTCGAGACGGGTACAGGCAAGCTCTACCGCTTCCCGGAGAGCCTTGGAACTGGAATCGGTGGCTTTTCCTTTTCCCGAGCCCTTGGAATTGTTTGACAGAGTGATGCATTGCCAGAAGGCCTTTTCCAGGGCCCACCAACGCACGTCGCAGGTTCTCTCCAATAAGTTTCGCTCGATCATGTCGATTTTGATCATTGCGGTTGACTGGGATATCGACTGGGAAGAGGTTTGCTTGGCTCGGTATAGTTGATCGAAGAAAACTTTGGTAATGGTTATCAAACTATTGGAAAAGAATTCCACCTTCTCCATCAAGTCATTGATTTGCTTTTGCTTCTGGGGGTCGTCGCTCACCTCCAAAGCCTTGCACTTGCCTTGATTGCATATGGGGAAAATCTCCTGCAAATGACTCACGATCATATCATAGGCCGCCCGATGCTCGTAAGTAATGATTGGGTTATAGATATTGAATTTGATGTTTTTTGCCTCGCTCATGATAAAAGGTCCGGGGTTTCGTGAAGGTTTAGAATTTTGGAAGGTTCGAGAATGATGATAAAGGAATCACCACGACGAACCACGTGCTTGTAAAAAGGGTGAACCATATTTGCGGGAACCGCCTGCAGTTCTTCGTTTTCCACCCGGATGACGTCCGAAATACGATCGACGTGTATCCCAATATTATCCGGGGCAGTTTCCATAACCGCATCCGAATCCGCCACTTCCTTCAATTCGGAATTGTTCTTGAATATAAAGATTCTGGATTCGTCCGAAGGTTCGATTTTGGATTCCTCGAAAGCCAATCCGAGATTCACGATGGTCACGACCTTACCCCGCAAATTGATCAAACCGTCAATCACTTCGGGAGCCCCTCGTACGGGATGAAATTTGAAGGATCGCCCAATCTCCAGGATACAGGGGATCGGAACCGCCATTTGGGTCTGTCCAAGATAAAAAGTTGAATAGAGCATGACCTTATTCCTCCACTAAAAAACGTTCCACGGCTCGAAGGATATTCTCCTTGTTGGTTTTGATCGCATATCCATCAAATCCCGCCTCAAGCGCCTTTTCTCGACTTTCCTCTTCGGTGAAGGAGGTCAGGGCGATTACCGGAATTTTCGACAGCTTTTCAGCTGATTTCATCGTCTTTACAAGTTCGTAACCATCCATGACCGGCATCACGATATCGGAAACCACCAAGTTGTAGTAATTGGGTCTTTCCATTAGTAAATCCAAGGCTTCCTGTCCGTTATTGGCCAAAGTGACCCGGAAACCCACGGATTCGAAATAGGTCTTTTCCAAATCTCGGAAAAAAGGCGTATCCTCCACTACGAGCAGGCGGTCTTTTTCCGGTTTCCCCTCCAGATCCGTTCTCTTGAACCGATCGGGAGAAACCTGTTCCGCCAAACTGAAAAGATCCACCAGAAAGGTAATTTTCTCCCGAATGGTAGTGATTCCAAGGATTGCCGCTTCATTGATCGGAGGACTATCGAGATTAAGCCGGGTATGGACCGACTCCTCGATCGACGAGGCAACGATGCCAACTTCGAAATCCTTGATCTTCGGAGTGATTATGTAAAAGGTTTCCAAATCTTCCGGCAAAGGTTCGAGGGTCAAATACTTGTCCAAATAAAGAAGAAGAATATTCTTACCCTCAAGATTGATAAAATGATTGTCGGCGACGTTTTGTATTTGCCCAACTTCGATCTGCTCAACTTTGAAAACAAGGGACAATGGAATGGCCAGTTGTTCATTTCGGGAATAGCGGAAGACAAGCAAGTCCTGTTTTTCCTGCATATCCAGAATTTGCATCTCCTCGAAAGACTTGGTCGATTGTACGCTCGTATCCAAGTCGTGAATATGAAGCTTGTGACTCTGGCAAATTCCATTGGCGCTCAAAACCATGGCAACGTCACTGTCTCCCAAGATCGAACTGCCGGCATAAAAGGTATGACTGCTCAGGATTTGAGCAAGTGGTTTGACCACGATCTCTTCAGTATGATCTATCGAGTCAATCAGAAGACCAAATTGATTTAGCCCGGAATGCAGGACCAGAAAGAGAACCTCACCTGACTTCGATGACAATTTTCCGTCTTTTTCCACCTCTCTGCGGACGCCGGTGATTTCTTCCATCGAGAGTATGGGAATCAGGTTTCCGCGGAGTCGATAGACTTCCCGGTCCCTAATTTGTTCGATCTGGATTTCGTCCTCGGGCCTTACCAGGATGACCTCCTTCAGTTCGGAATGCGGAACCGCATAACGATCCCCCTCGATGCGAACGATGAGGGATGACATAATGGTCAGGGTCGTCGGCAGATGAATGATGACTTTGGTCCCTGAACCCAAATTCGTTTCGAGGTCAATGGCCCCTCCAAGTTTCTCGAAGGTCGACTTTACCACGTCCATGCCCACACCGCGTCCGGATAGGCTCGTAACCGCTTCCGCAGTGGACAAACCGGGATGAAAGATCAACTTGGCCGCCTCGTTTTCGCCCATTGCGTCCGCTTCGGTTTGGGAAATCACTTTGTTGGCCACCGCCTTGGCCTTTACTTTTTCCGCATCAATGCCCTTTCCGTCATCCTCAACCGTAATCACAACTTGGCCGCCCTCATGACGAGCTTGCAACCAAACCGTTCCTACCCTGTCTTTTCCCTGTCCGATTCTCGTTGAGGGATCTTCCAGTCCATGATCCGCGCAATTCCTGATCAAGTGAGTCAAAGGATCGGAAAGAGACTCGATGATACTTCGATCCAGCTCAGTATCTTCTCCCTTGATCACTAAATCAATGGGTTTGTCCAACTGCTTGGCAAGATCACGAACGATTCGTTTGAATTTGGTGAAAGTACCTCCGATCGGCTGCATTCGGGTCTGCAAAACCAGTTGTTGCAGATCCGAAATCATATGAGCCATGGCCACCAGATTGGATTTGTCATCCATCTTGGCAAACTGTCTAAGCAATTGGTTTCTCCCCAAGACAATTTCACCGGTCAACTCCATTAGTTTGTTGAGCAGATCGACTTTGACCCGAATGGTCTCGTTCTGATTCACTGATTTTTCCGAGCGCGAAACAACCGGGCTTTTGTCCGACTTTTCGGCGGGAGCTTTTGCCTCCTCGGGTTTGGTTTTGGGGGTAAGGTCCTCAGACGCGGAAGATTCCGAGGATTCATTCGATGGAGCTTTCTCGATCGGAGTTTTTTCCTCGTCTTTTCTTTGCTCCGGCTCGACTTCGCTCGCCGAAGGGGAAGGAACCTCTTCTGAACCCGCGCCTCCCTCAACCTGCCTTAATTCAGAACACAATTGATTGATATCGGAGTTGTTCCCATAATCCTCTGCCTCGTGCATTCCCTTGAGGGCATCGCATGCAGAATAAAAAGGTCCGAGCATGTGATCCGCGTAAGGAAGTTCGCCTTCCCGAACCTTCATCAAAACATCTTCGAACAGATGAGAAAGCTCGGATACCTTGGTGAGTCCAAAAAAACCGCCACCCCCCTTAATCGTATGAACGGCCCGAAAGAGTTTATTCACCACATCCTGGGAAAATCCATCTTCCAGTTCCGCCAAACCATTTTCCAGTTCTTCCAACTTTTCCCCCATTTCCACGAGGAAATTCTTAAAGACTTCGTCTTCCGGATTCATTAGGGGTATTGACTAGGGTTAGGGGTTTAGAAACACCTATGAAAAGACATAGTTATTCACAAGCAAAAAATCTTACGTGAATAAGGCATTCCGGCATTGGATGGCTATCGCTTGTTACCCTGTTACTGGTGGGAATTTATATTGTTTTCAATGCAACGGACGACTGTTCCCTTCGGAGAAGACTGAGCTTAATGGCATTTAAACGTACGCTTCAATCAAGCAACTCAAATATAAGACCCAAACCGGACCTGAAATCACCCAAGGCTCGGGCAAGCAGCGCTATCGGTTGGTATGTTTCTCGATGAAGGCCCAGGTTCTCACCCCCCACTCCCCTGCGGTCATGCAGATGGGGTTGTGGAGAAATTTCCTGCTCGGGTCTTTGCGGTTCAGGCAGCAGGAACCATCCGGGTAATCCGTAACCTCCTTGGGCAACTCCTCATACTCGTAGGAAATGCCCAACTTATCCAAAGACTCCCGGAAACCCCGGGTATTCAAGCCTCCCTGGACCAGTCGAAGGTTGAGGGATTTCCGGATTTGCTGGGTCCTTTTCCCATACTCGGGTACGTAATTTCTCGCAGTGGAATCCGTGAAACTGGTCCCTCCTCCCGCATCCAGAGCGACGGCGATGGAGAAAAGATCGAGGTGCCTGGCTCCCCAATAGATCGATCCGGCGGCACCCATGGAGAAGCCCATGATGGTCCGATGGCCTCGATTGGAGGAAAGGGCGTATTTCTTTTCCAGGTGAGGAAGCAGTTCCCTGAGAACGTTGGTTTCCGGCCTCTTTCCCTTGGCTCCATCCCTCCACACCGTGCCCCCGTATTTCTCGGGAAAGACCACAATGAAATCACCAATCGCGCCCGCTTTCCTGGCTGATTCGTAACTTTGCAGAACTTGGGCGGAAGCATTCCCTCCTCCCGCTCCATGAAGAAAAAAGATCAAAGGATAGGGTCCCTTGCGTTGATCGTAACCGGGTGGAAGATAGAGAGTGTAAATGATTTCATCCCCGGTCTTCGGCCCCGTGTAAGTCAGATTCTTCTGGTATTTGCCCTGATGAAGATCGGACTCCGCCCGAGCAGGCAAGGTCAACCATGCCAAGAGGGCTAAGCTCGAGGAAACGATAAGCATAGGCTTGGTGATGAGATGATTGATCATCCGTAAACCTTAGGCTTCCCTTTGGAGTGATGCAAGCAGTCAGCATAAAGGATTCCTTCTAAATAATTAATGCAAAAGTGAACTTTTCTGATAATTAAGTTGCCTTAAAAGATGGCAGTGTATCAGAATAAAATTCTTAATTAACAAGATGGGTTTGAAATGATCTATAGAAGCCAATCTTCAGTAAAGTAAATAGATCGATGAAGCATATAAGTATGATCCTGCTCACTGCGACAATCTCAGCAAATCTTGACCCATCCGCACTCCTTGCCAATTCAACCAAAACTGCAACTTTCAAGGCTTACTGCAAGCAAGCGTATTTTGCTCCCTCGATCGATGGGGATGGAGACATTGAATGGTTCTTCACCACCTACGACGGTTCTGCTAGAGTCCCCCCTCCTTATGATGGCAATGGTTTGGTAAATGGAGAACTGAAACAGCAATCTCCCAATTCATCGGTGTTCCTAATGGATTGGATTTCTCCCTCTTACGCAGAGCAATACGTTTATGGCAATAGCCTTTCCTGGGCATTCTATAACCCGGACAATTACGGCATGGTGAGCCTGAATATTTCCTCCACGGATTCGGATCGCAACGGGGTGGTCGATTGGATGCAAAAGGACCGATCCGCCAACGAATCCTTTTCGGGCCAACTCGTTGTCCACACCATGAATAATACGACTGCCAACGTCAGCGGTTCCATTTACCGGAGCCAGGATTCGGGGAATGGTCGATACAGTATCACTTACTCCGTTCCAGGAGAAACCGGTACGTCTTGGGGCGACTGGGTGGTTGGGTATTACGAGGGCACCTTTGTTTACGATGGAAGTAACTGTGAAATCGATGCTACGACCATGGACGCTCAGGGAAGCGTGAGAAATGTTTCAGGCTCGACGTCCTACAATGCGTCTGATGAAGACCAAGTCACCATCAATAACCTTGATCTCCAAGTGAACTCATCCGTAGTTCGCATAAACGGCAATACCTTAACCAGAAATGGGAGCGTCTACTCCGGTTCG
>Ga0160422_10001247_pt1 | contig 15955 bp, 17 predicted proteins | sample Fk160mmetaG_FD_108192 | JGI IMG/M metagenome (GOLD analysis project Ga0160422, IMG submission 108192) | Marine microbial communities from the Central Pacific Ocean - Fk160115 60m metaG | ecosystem: Environmental > Aquatic > Marine > Oceanic > Photic zone | place: The Central Pacific Ocean... | reverse complement strand
ATTAGGTTCTTTAACCGCTAAGTTGGTTAAGGAAGTGGAGAAGATGAACAGTAACGGTGCATCAGGTGATGACCGTCTCTGGAAATTAGATGTAGATAAGAGTGGTAACGGTTATGCTGTTATACGCTTTTTACCTGCACCTGAGAATGAAGATCTTCCATTCGTTAAACTTTATTCACATGCGTTTCAAGGGCCCGGTGGATGGTATATCGAAAACAGTTTGACCACATTAGGTCAGAAAGATCCAGTATCAGAATATAATTCACAGTTGTGGAATAATGGAACTGATGCCGGTAAGGAACTAGCAAGAAAGCAGAAACGCAAGTTGACATACATTTCCAACATCTATGTTGTGAAAGATCCTGCAAATCCTGAGAACGAGGGTAAGACATTCTTGTTCAAGTACGGAAAGAAAATCTTTGACAAACTCACTGCAGCAATGCAACCTGAGTTCGAGGATGAAGAGGCAATCGATCCATTCGATTTCTGGCAGGGTGCTAACTTTAAATTGAAAGCTAAGAATGTTGCTGGATACCGTAATTATGATTCAAGTGAGTTCGCTGCTGTATCACCATTATTAGATGATGACGATGCAATGGAAGCAATCTGGAAGAAAGAACTATCACTTTCTGAGTTTGTTGCTCCTACACAGTTCAAGACATATGAAGAGTTAAAGACTCGTTTAGAATATGTTCTTGGTAAGCGAGGTGCAAGACCAGTTGCTCAAGATGTAGAGGTTGAAGATGAAGAGTTTGAAACACCCGTAGCAGCAACTAGAGAAACAGTTGCTTCTGTGGCATCATCCTCAAGTGAAATTGAAGACGATGATACACTGTCGTATTTCCAAAAACTCGCTGAAGACTAAAATATTGGGAGGGCAACCTCCCTTTTTTTATGGCATGGATATATTTAAATTCTCAGTTTGAACTGTTTTATCATTTACAAATTGTGATGACTTCCCATAGATCATAATATCTCTAAAGTCATTTAAAAATTGTTGTAAATATTCATTTTTTAAAATAAAAATAAATCTCTTATCATCATTTAATCTTGTTTCATGTACATAGTTTGATATTCCATTTCTAACATTCGTTCCTGATTTAGTAACATAAGTTCCAAGACCGTTATCATAATATTTTACAGTGAAATTTGAGTCTACTCTTTTACCTTTTGGTAATACTAAATGACCTTCACTATCTCTGATTTCTTTTGTTTCATAATATTTTACCTCATTTAATTCACCACCATACTTATTTACAGAATAGTTATAAATTTCTTCACTATCCAAAGGCCACTCATCACGAATATTAACAATTCCTGCACATGTTATAACCACCCAGTCTAATGATGCCGAACCATATAATTCCTCTGCAACATTATCTGGTCGTGACCCTATGGGTATTTCATACTTGTTAAACACAGTTAATGTATTCTGTAAGTCCTCTCTTAACTTGACACGACGAAAGAAGTTTTTTACTTCTAGATAATCAAGTGAAGAATTTTTTTCACTTAAAAATGAAGGGTATTTGATATTAGGTAATTCTCTAAAGTAAGACATTAGAAACCAACACCTCCTGCATCATCATAATCCACATCATAGATTGGTTCTAGTTCTTTGAATGAAAGATCTATCTGCATTGATACGGGTGTTGCATCATCATAAGTTGTATATACACCCTCACCTGTGTAGTTCACTGATACGTTTGTCAAAAAACATTGTTTAAATTTATGTAAAAATGGGTGATCACCGTTACCTTTTTTGTATCTAAGTTCAAATACATTTGGTGTTTTTAAGAACATACCTGTTCCACCAAGTGACCCTGTATTTTTTGTTTTGGGTGCCATGTTTGATTTAAATGATCTTATTATATTCTTACACTCTTGTGCCTCTGAAGGATTTCTAGGTGTCATTTTAAATGAAAAATTGAAACTTCTTAATGTGGGGCCATTAAAAAGTAATTCCATATTAGGATTAAATATTTGACCTGTTTGCCTTGCAAGAAGATCAGCAGCAGATACGTTTCCTCCCAGTGCACCTATGGCAGAAGCTGTTGCTTTTGCTGTAACAAAATCTGACGCAGCATCCATGATTGAGGAGTCAGTTCCAACTGTATTCTTCATCTCTTTTGTCATATTTGCAGTTGCTGCTTCGTATCCCTCTTTATCTCCTTTTATCATCGCTGATAGTGCCTCACCACCACCCTCAATAGTAGATCCGATTAATCCAGCAGCAGCACCCATAAGAGTATTCATCTTACTTTCACCATAATCAACAGCGTTACCATCTTGAATATTTGATGGCATTTGCATAATGATGCTTCCTAATATTTTCTTCGCCTTATCTTTAGTTCCACTAGGGCCAATGCGACGAGATCCGGGTTGACCAACTAAACTACCCCCACTTGATTTTTTTGTAGGTTGATATTCAATAATCGTAAATTGTAAGTAGTCAGTAGTCTCAGTCAATGCCTCAAGCGGATATCTAAATTGACCACCTAAAACTGTTCCTCCTACTATTTTACCTTTTAATTTATTTCTAGCTTTATTTTTAGCGTTTTGTACGGCCGCCTTATTACTCGCTATGATTTCTTCAGCAAGAGGATTTTTCTTCCTTATTATATTTTCTTGTTCTTTAGTGAATTCTACTGCTGACATATCTTTTTTTTTTTAACTATTTAGACGTATTTTACCAAAAGGTAATGCTTGGAGATCTTTTATCTCTTCAGGATAGACACGATATGTCTGACCAACAAGATTTGAAAATGAATAAGTGCGATATTGACCGTGATGAAAATTGACCCCACGAAAACCCCATGAGTATACTTCAGTCACAGCAACAAGTGGATTTACATCAAAGATTGTATCCGCTTTTTTTGGGACATATGAGAATACGAAAAATTGACCTGCCTCTGGAGCAGACACACTATCACTTATAACTTCTTCAAGTTCTGTGACTAATTCACTAGGATCTTCGATACCTATGAGTCGGTCTAATACTGGACTGATACGATTCATTTGACTCCGAGTTCATCCTCTGTCATTACCTTAAATTCATACAAACGATCTTTACAGTATTCACTTGCTGCCTTCCATTTTGCTTGATTGCGAGCATACTCATAAGTTTCGTAAAGATAACTCTTTGTCTGTCTTTTCGGTTTCTTTGGAGGTTTTAGTTGTTTTTTAGGTTTTACTTCAATAATATATTTTTTGATTTTTCCAGTTGTCTCTTTAAGTTTGACATAGAAGTCTGGAAAATATCTATGAACACGATTATCAATTGGAGAGCGATATGGTATCGCAATCTCTTCACTACCCCATTCAAGAATATTTTCATTCAAATCGCAGTAAACCATGAACTTTCGTTCCCAAAGTGATCGATAAATGATGTTTGATGGGTTTCCTTTGTATTTTCGCGGGTATGATGGTTGATATCTCCCTTTATATGACATAAATATATAAAAACAAAGTCATAAAGGTATTTAGTGTGTCATTAGTATCAAAAATAACCATGACTGATGCCAAAGTCAAATTTGGTAAGTTATCGTTAAATAATCAATATCAAGTTCATTTCGCTGGATTTAATTCAAGCGTTCAAAACTATCTCCGAAATAATGTAGGGATACTCAACGCAGATGATTTCATATCTCGTGAAATGGGTATTTTATGTTTTGATGCATCTTTACCTGCAACTGCCCTAGCGACTGCTGAAGTAAAGGATAATTTTATGGGTGTACCTCAAGAGTTCGCTCATTCAAGATTATACACAGACATTGACTTTTCTTTCTATGTTGATCAAGACTACACATTACTAAGAATATTTGAGGGATGGATGGATTATATCACCAGTGGTGCCGAAGGTGAAGTTGGTGATTTGCAAAAACCATATTATCGTAGAATGAGATATCCGGATTCTTATAAAGTTTCCTCCATTTACATATCAAAGTTTGAGAAAAATCTTGATCGTGCATTATCATACCAGTTCATTAATGCATTTCCAAAGTCAATTACACCGATTCCAGTAACTTATGGTAGTGCAGATATATTAAAAGTTTCTGTGAGTTTCAACTATGATAGATACGTGGTCAATCGCAAGAGAAGACAACGTAGTATTCTTTCAACTGGATTTGATATATTCAATTCATTTAGAAAAGAACCTAAAAAATCTGAAAAGACCAATTCAGTTGAATACTCCGAAACCTATCTCACTAATGTATTGACAAAATACTAAAAAATATCCTATAATGTGTTATAAATAAAACACTGAATGTAATATTATGCCATTACCTAAGATTAATACTCCAACTTATGAGTTGACTCTTCCTTCAAATAGAAAAAAAGTTAAATACCGCCCTTTCTTAGTTCGTGAAGAGAAAATACTTGTTCTCGCTTTGGAGTCTGAGGATCAAAAACAAATTACTGATGCGATCATACAAATTATTGGTGACTGTTTAATCACAAAAAATGTTGATGTCACAAAATTACCAACATTTGATATTGAGTACCTTTTCTTAAATGTGAGATCAAAGTCAGTTGGTGAGACTGTTGAGGTCAATATCACATGTCCTGACGATGGTAAAACTAAAGTTGAAACATCTATCAACATAGATGATATCAAAGTTGTTAAGAGTAAGGATCACAAGTTAATTGTTAAACTTGATGATAAGTATTCAATGAAATTGAAATATCCATCATTAGATCAATTTATTGAAAATAATTTTGATTTTGAAATGGCAGAACCTAATGAATCAGTATCGGCAGCGATGTCAATGTTATCGTCATGTATTGATATGATTTATGATGAAGAGGAGAGTTGGGATGCATCCGAAAGCACAAAAGAGGAACTTGATGAGTTTATTGATCAACTCAATACTAAACAATTCCAAGAAGTTGAAGAGTTTTTTAGAACCATGCCTAAATTAAGTCACAAACTTAAGGTAACTAATCCTCAAACTGGTGTTGAATCTGAAGTTGTATTGGAGGGTCTGGCAAGTTTTTTCAGCTAGGTATGGCCCACATGAGTCTGGAGTCATACTATAAAGTAAACTTTGCCTTGATGCAGCATCATAAATACTCTTTGACGGAGATAGAAAATATGATGCCTTGGGAACGAGATGTCTACGTGACTCTCTTGAAACAATATATTGAAGAAGAAAACTTAAAAGCACAACAACGTAAATCATAATGCCACTCCCTATCGTAGCCACGACAGCAGCAAAAGTAGTTGGAAAAGCAGCCGCTAAAAAGGTAGTGAAGGCTGGTGCGAAAAAGGTAAAAAGTAAAGCAAAGATGAAAGTAAGTAAACTTTCTGAAATGGCTAATGAAAAAGTACAAGATAAACTAGGTGCAGAGGGTGGTAAAGTAAAGAAAAGAAGAGGAAGACCTAAAAAGTTTCAGACACTTGCAGAAGTACAGGCAGATATAAACTTAAGAGAATTAAAAAAAGTTCAAGCTAAATTAAAAAAAGAAAAAGAAAAGAACAAAGCAAAAATATCACCATCAAAATTAACTGCTCCACCAGAAACTGGTTTGATGAAACTAGAGGAGCAGGTAAAAGTTAATGCTGAAAAGATAACAATAATAAAAAATATACAACAAACACATAGAACTAATCATCAAAGAGAAAATGCGGAAATAGCGCAAATAAACGGTGTCTTGTCGGGCATTGCCCAGTTTATAAAAGCAGATTATGAGTCAAGAGCGAGTGCAGCTGATAAAGAAAATCAAAAACTTAAAGATGATGCTGCTCAAGAAGAACAAGATAAAAAAGAAAAAGGACTTGAAAAAACAGGTAAAGTGGGTGTTAAGATTGGTAAACTTGCAATAAGCATAGAGAAACCTGTAAAAGGTGTGTTTGGTAGATTGATGGATGCTATAACAGCGATAGGATTAGGGATTGTTGGAAATGCTGCATTTAAATTCTTAGCACGACCAGAAATTTTTGAAAAGTTGACTGGAGTTTTTGATTTCATTGGAAAACATTTTAAATGGGTTCTTGGTGGACTAGGAGCAATCGCTTTGATTGGTATTGTTGGCCCGATTGTTGCTGTTGCATCCGCAATTGGAACAGTAATTGGTGTTATAGCATCTGCTGCTGTTATCGTTGCTAAGATTGCTTTGATTATAGGAGGTATTGTATTGGCTATAAAGGGTGCTACTGATGTGTTCAAATGGTTACGTGGTGATATGCTCGGTGACTCAAAAGTGTCTGATGCAAGAAAAGAAAATAGGGAACTGATGAAGGAACAAGGTGTTGAGAAGGCTCACATAAGCGGTATTTTTGGTGAAAGATATCGTGTAGAGCGTGATGGTGAGATGGTGAAATTAAAGTATAAAGAACTCACACCAGATGAACAGGCAATTGTTGATCAATTCAAAGCGAGAGATCAAGAAATCAAAGATCTTACCAAAGAAAGAAATGATGAGAAAAAAGCAGAGAGAAAGAGAATAAAAAAAGAAAGGAAGGAATCTGAAGAACATGCAGAGATCAAGGCGATGCCAAGAGGAAAGGAGAGAGGTGAATTATTTGATGCTTTCCATAAAGAAACAAAAAGATTAGTAAAAGAAAGGCATGATGAGATAGAAGCAGATTTTGAAAAAAAATTAAATTACAGGAAAATAGGTGGAGATGCTTCTGGACTAACAATGGTTGGTGAAGATGGCCCAGAGATCGTTGATTTTAAAACTGCTGTGAATGTTGTTCCGGCACATCGGACACAGGAAACGCTTAAGACATTAGGTGAAAGTGGTGGAACAAATGTAATTACTATGGATTTACCTCCAATAACAACTCCTGCGCCAGAGGTAAACGTAGGTGCACCATCTGCAAACGAGGAACAAGATATCCCTTCAATAAATCCTTTTAACACTTATATGGTGCTTACTCCAGAAATTTTAAAGATTAGTTAATGTCATCAACAGCAGAATTAAAAAAAGTAAAATTAAACGTCACTAATATCAAAAGTGTATTATTGGATGGTAAGAAGTCTGTTGATGACAAACAGAAAGAACGTCAGGAATTTTTAGATAAGTTAGCAGAGGAGAAAAAACAAAAGCAAGAAGAAAAAGGACTTGAGAAACCCATAGATCCCACTAAAAAGAAACCTGATTTTAAATCTCCGATTAAGTCATCAAGGGGATTGATGAATAGAATTTTCACTTTTGTTGGTGCGATAGTCGGTGGTATTGTTGTGAAGGCTTTACCAGATATAATTGATGCTTTAAAAAAAATATTTGAGACGGTAAAACCATTCTTTGAAAAATTAGTAGAAGGTCTAAAACCTGTATTTAAGATTATTGCAAAGTTATTCAATGATCAAGGGTCTTATGATTCTGAAAAAGAAAAAGTGAACTCAAATATAGAGGAAGCTAACTTGATGGGTAAAAACATTAATAGTCAAGCGGGTGAGTTGGAAAAGTCAAGTGATGATATCGCAAATGAAAATAAGGGTTTAGCAGCGAATAGTGATGCTTTAGGTGGTGAAGAGAAGGGATTATTAAAAGATCGAGAACAGAAAAAAGAAGAAAAGGATGAAGATAAAGATGACACTGATGATTCTACTAAGGTTGAATCTAATGAAAATCTAACAGTAGAAAATCTTGGGCCAACTTCTGCATCTGTAGTCACCAAAATGGTTGATGGGAAAGAAGTGGTTGTAAGTGATTTGGATGAAAATCTTAAAATACAGAATGATGCGAGAAATATGTTGAAAAATGCTACAGGTGATGGTGTAGTATCAACAGAAATATCAAATGTCACAAATGTTATTGTTCCACCTGTAATGCCAGTCAAAGAAAACTTTCCTAGAACAAGACAAGGAAGAAGAAATTTTAGAAATGCTTATAAGGAATATGTTATAAAAATGAAACAATATAATCAGACACAAAAAAAACTTGTAGAACCAAGTGATAGTAATAAGAATGGAATAACTGCGTTAAATAGTACGGATGGCCTCACTAGCATGAATGGGTCAGGTAGCACAACGATAGTTTATCAAAGACAAGTCGTACAAGTCCCAGTTGCGACACCAATTAAAGTATAATGTCACAAAAAGCATCATCACCAGCGATATATGAAGTTCTTACTATTAGTAAGGAAGGTAAAGAGTCAGTGCTTAAAGCAAAGACTATAAACTTTAATTACTACGAGAGTTTATATTCCCCTGTTATTACCGCCAATATGATGTTTCTTGATGCAGGTGGATCTACTCCTGATGATAAAGAAAATATAACAAGCATTAAAGAGGGTCTGCCAATTACAGCGTTAGAAGATTTGCAGGTAAAAATACAAACCAAGTTTGGGACTCTTGATTTTACAAAAGATCCTTTCAAAGTTATAAGTTCACCTGTAATGCATCAAGAATCAAATCGTCAAACAGTATTATTAAATTTAGTAAATGAAAAAGAGATCAAGAATTCTGAAATACCTATATTTGACAGATTTGTAGGAAAGATAAGTGATACAGTAATCAAAATTCTTCAACAAAAATTACAAATTAGTCAAGATAAAATAAATGTTGAGTCAACAAAAAATTCCTATGGAATCACTGGAAAAGGAAGAGGTGCTTTGAATATTATTTTAGATTTATGTAGAAGATCAGTTCCTGTAAAAGGTGATGCTGGATATTTCTTCTTTCAAACACAGGACGGTTTCAATTTTAAATCAATTGATGCATTATTATCACAAGACGCAAAACAAAAATATATTTACTCTGGAGGTTTGAAAGATAATCTTGAAAATAGTGATAATGATTTTAAGATAGTTCTAGCACCTACAGTTAAAAAAGATCAAGATATTACACAAGCATTGAAGAATGGAACATATGTGAATCGAAATGTATTTTTTAATCCACAAACTTTTGAACATAGTGAAGTTGTGTTCAGTGTTAATAAAGATGGAGTTAAGAAAACTTTAGGTGGAGATTTGCCAATCAAACCAGAAGATGTGAAAGGTTTTACAAAAACAAATCATCACATACTCGATATCGGTTCATTTGAAACACAAAATCAAAATCCAAATAATGATCCAAGAGAATGGCAAGCTACATCCCAAATGAGATATAATTTACTTCATTCTATTGTGGTCAAAATTCAAGTACCTTGTAATACTGAATTGAGGGCAGGTGACATTATTGAAATAGAATTAGAGTCACAACAAGAAGATAAAGTTGAGTCTCCGACTGATGAACAACAGAGTGGTAAATTTTTAATTTTACACTTGTGTCATCATTTTGACACTCTTAGATCTTTTACATCTCTTACTCTTGTTCGTGATTCATATGGCATAAGAAGGAGTAAAGATTAATGAAAGAAGAATTATTTGAAGGTTTTTTCTCTGGTGGTGCAGAGTTTTGGATAGGTAAAGTTGTAGACATCGAGTCTCAAAAGCAAACCGCACAAGGATTTAGTTGGGGTTGGAGATATAAGGTTCGTATTTTTGGCACATATTCTAATAGTGATAATATTGAAGATAAAGATTGTCATACAGCGATGGTCATGCTTGGTGTAAGTGATGGAAGTGGTGGTGCAGGTAGAACAAGAGCAGTTCGTATTACACAACATGATATTGTATTTGGATTATTCATGGCACCTGATCAAAATTTTCCCGTTATTATGGGTGTACTGGGCAGAACAAGAAAGACGCGAAATTTTGGTGGTAAGTTTGGTGTGCTGACAGGATTCACAAAAAATTTGATTCGAGGACTGACTGAGAATCAAGAATCTAATGAATGTGATTCAGTAAATATACCAAAGGTAGTGGAGAATAGTAAGAAAGGTGATGGTGTTGGAAGAGAGGTAAATCAAACTCAATTGGAACAAATGGGGGAATCCACTACAGAGTCAAATGTAAATACAAGAACAGAACCAGAAGGATCAACACAGTATGATACTGAGGGTTTAGATCAAAATGAAATAAATGAGGCAGTTGCCGAGGAGAGAGATTTTATAGCATCTCAAAATGGCAATGTTGCAGACAGTAAAATTATTTCTGAGACTGAAAGGAATGAATTGAGAAATGTTCTTGAATTTGACTAATAAATAATCATGGAGATATAGTATCATGGCAGAACTTAATACAAAAGAAAATGAAACTAAAGAAGTTGTCAAGGAGACAAGTGCTAAACCCTCTGTCCTTAGTGCAGATCAGGTAGAGTTCTTTACTGGTCTTATTAAAGATAATTCTCCTTATTTTTCTGAGGAGATTTCAAGAGTCAAAACTGATTTTCCCGAAACTTTTGGAGATATTAGTGCATTTTCAGATACTGAAATTGCAAATTTCACAGATACTTTTTCTGAAGATTTTCAGGAAAGATTGTCAAATTATCAGAAAGTAGCACTTCCTGATGTCACATCAATATCATCGACTACAGGTTTCACAGTGATTGCTGCTGATCCTAACAGTGCACGATTCTTTGAAAGAACTGACACTGCAATGAAAAATTTCTTTAAAATTGCATCAGAGGTAGATAACTTTAATTTAGATTTATCAGGTGAGTTATCAAAATTGACAAAGATGGTCGGTAATTTTTCACAAACATTTATAGGAAAAATATCTGATTCATTGCAGCAAGGATTAGTAAGTTTTATTGATACTAGCATGTTGAATCAAGCAAATATGATATTCACTACATATCAACTTGCTCAATTACCCAGATCATTAGCACTTAAAGCAGTTAAAGCATTTCAATCATCGTTAATAGGCCCAACGAATAAACTCTTCGATGGTCTTGGGTGTTTGACAGAAAAAGTCGTCGGTGCAATGTCAGGTGTGATTAGTGACATGCTTACATCGATGACAAAAAACATGTTAAATGCACCAACTTGTGCAACTCAACAGTTCGTGGGTGCTTTGACTAATAAAATTGCTGATACGATTGAGAGTAAAATATCACCTCTCCTCTCTCCAATACAAAATATACTCAGTCCAATTGGTGCAAAGTTTCCCATAAAAGATAAAATAATGGGAGGAATTGATTTTATGAGTAAAGTCGGTGGTTTATTTAAATGTGCATTACCAGAGAAACAAACATCATCATTTAAGTATTCAATTGACGGTTTACTTAAAAAGGATCTTTCAGGCGGTGAGCATAAGTCTTTACTTAACGGAGCGATGAACGCTGCTGCTACAACTAATTCTTTTTTACAGAAAGCAGAAGCAGGTTTATCAAAATTTGAGCAAGCGTATGGAAAGTGGTCAATATTTGGATCTCCTGTGGATAGTGGCGGTGCACATGAAAGTGCCTTTACTGGAGGTAATTGTTACACAGGTAATCAATTTGCATGTGGCCCAGCAGATGTAGACTTTTTTGGTGGAAATGGTGGAAGTGGTGCAAAAGGAAATGTTATACTTGGTAATTTTCTAACAAAGTTTGATAAAGATGACTTATATGGTAGTCTTAAGAAGACAGCGAGTATTATAGGAGTAGAGATAACTGATCCTGGCTCAGGGTACACCTCTCCACCACTTGTTTCATTTGGTGATAGGTGTGATCAGGGTTATGGAGCGTATGGAAAAGCAAATATTGACAAGAATCCAAACTCTCCGACTTACGGACAAGTTACATCAGTCACAATGACAAGTATTGGAGAAAATTATCCCGTTGATGCATCTAAAACCACTGTTAACGGACAGTTCCCAGAAGTCTTTATTGATGATATAATAATAGAAGATCCCGGATCAAACTACCAAGAAGGAGACAGCATAAGTGAGGACATCAGGCCCGTCATTGAAACAAACCCCGAATCAAGAAATTTTGGTAGGATTGTTGCCATTGAGATCGTCAATCAAATACCATATAATAAATTTCCAAAAATGAGAGTTAAATCTGAAACAGGATTCGGTGCAGTTATACGACCAATAATGTCAACAATTAAGACTCAGATCACACCTGAAGAAGTTATCGAGAATGGTGCTGTTAGAACCGATACTGCTGTGAGAGATATACAAGGTAGAAAGGTAAGTCAGGTATTCAAGGTCGTACAATGCGTTGGCACTTATCCAGCGATGACCATTACACCTCTTACACCGAAGAGATCTATTATTCAAGATGTAGAAAAAACACCTGAACCATCAACCCCAGAGACAAATGTTCCCGACACCACTACAACGAGTCAAACTGTCACACTTAGTGATACTCAAACTCCAACAACTGATACATCAAGTCAACAAGCGACTGGACAGAGTAACACTCCTCCTCCTGCTAGTCCTCCTAGTGGTGGCGGGTCTGAGGGATCAGGTGGGGGCTACGGATATTAATCATGAGTCAGAAAGAAAGTAGACAACTAGAAATTTTTGGAGGAAAACTTCTATTTGAAACGGGTGCTGAAGAGCAATCAAATGCAGGGCCTGCTGCATACATTATGGAATCTCAGACTGAAGATAAATTAAAATACAGTCAGAGTTTTCATGAGGGTAGTGGTCTTGCAAGAGTAAGTGCTGATAAAACACTACAGGTAGAGTCTGGTGCAAGATGTGACGTTAACGAAGCAGGTTTCAATTTAACAGTTCATAATGGAAATAGTTTGATCACCAATATGAATGGCGATATTTCTATTCAAGGAAAAAAAGTAACCATTGGTGCACATGAGGAGTTGGTATTACAAGCACCAAAAGTGAGAATTGGTTTTGTTGGCGGTGAAACAACATCAATTGATTTAGTTGGATCAAAAATACAATTTAAGGCAAGATCCTCATGTAAGTTAAATAATAAAATTTTGTATAGTAATACGTTTGCTGCTTTTGCAAGAGCATTTGTATCAGTTAATAAATGGTATAACAGTCTTCCTTCAGGTTAATGGCAGATTACAAAGAACAAGGTGTATATCAAGAGGGTAATTCATTATTCGATGATATCTTTGCGTTTGGTGATCTTGAGGTACAAAATATAAATGTTGTTGGGATTATTACTGCAAAAACATTTTCTGGTGTAGATGCAACTTCATTAAAAGATGATGATGGAACTGTAAAGATACAAGCAACCACTACTGGTGCGACTCACTCAGGTCGTGCTGTATTTAATGAGGTAGAACTACAAGGAAAAGTTTATGACAGTGATGGAGATTTTGGTTCAAGTGGACAAGTTTTATCTTCAGATGGAACTGACATTGAATGGGTAAATGCAGGTTCATTAACTGCCGGTGCAGCAGCAGAGGTTGGTGTAACAGCAGTAAACACAGACTCAACACATTTTATTACATTTGTAGACTCTTCATCTGGTAATGAAAATATAAGAGTAGATACTGATCTAACATATAATCCATCAACAAATACTTTAGGTGGGACTAACATTTCTTCTTTGTATGTCACTGGAAATCTTAGAATTGGTGGTCAAATAAAAGATGGTGATAATGCTTTCGGTTCATCAGGTCAAGTTTTATCTTCAGATGGCACAGATACAAAATGGGTTAACGCAGGTTCACTTACTGCCGGTGCAGCTTCTGAAGTTGGTATAACTGCTGTCAATGATAACTCATCACATTTTCTTGCATTTCTTGATTCTTCATCTGGTAATGATAATATAAAGGTTGATACAAATTTAACATATAATCCTAGCACAAATTTATTAAGTATTGGTGGTATTAGTTTTTCTGGAACAATATCTGGTGGGACTTCTGTTTCTGCTACAAATTTGTCTGGAAATTTAACGGGTGCGATTCAAACAGCAGCACAAACAAACATCACATCAGTCGGCACACTGACTGGATTAACAGTCGATGGTAATCTTATTTTAGATAGTACAAGTAATTATCTTCATATCAAGGGTGCACTTTATGATAAGGATGGACAGTCTGGAAGTGCTGATCAAGTTCTCGTATCTACAGGAACACAAGTCGATTGGAAAGACACGACATCACTGACTGCAAGTAATTCACAAAAAATTACTATTACTGAAAGTGATACAAATACTGCTTTCCCAATTACATTCTCTGCGGCTCCCGGTCAGTCTGGTGGAAATACTTTACTTTCTGATAATCAATTTACTTATAATTCATCCACTAACATTGTAACTGCTGGCACGTTCAGTGGTTCGGGTGCAAGTTTAACCAGTTTAAATGCAAGTAATTTACAAAGTGGCACTGTTGCTGATGCAAGAATACCAAACCTAAATGCAAGTAAAATTACTGCTGGAACATTTGCCGATGCAAGAATACCAAACCTAAATGCAAGTAAAATCACTGCTGGAACTCTTGCAGACGCAAGATTAAGCAATTCAAGTCTTTTTGTGACGGGAATGATTATGTTGTGGTATGGTAGTGTGGGTAGTATACCAAGTGGTTGGGTATTATGTGATGGTAACAACAACACTCCTGATTTAAGAAATAGATTTATTGTTGGTGCAGGTACTGGTGGTAATTATTCTCCGGATGATACTGGTGGATCTGCTGATGCAACTTTAGTTTCTCACTCTCATACAATCAACAATCACACTCACTCATTCAGTGGTTCAAGTTCTCACAGTCACACGATTAATCAACACAATCACTCATTTAGTGGTAGTGGTTCGAGTAGTCATAGTCATACTTTTCCTGCTGGTAATGATGATGATGATAGTGATAATGCTATTGAAAGACCAATAAACAATTCAAGTCAACCTCAAAATTTTGGAACAAGCAGTGCAACGGTAAATATCAGTATTAGTGGAACAACTGGTGGTGTAAGTGATAGAGGAACTAATTCACAAAATGTATCAATTAGTGGTAACACAGGTAATCCAAGTAACACTGGAACTAACTCACAAGGTTCATCTGCAACAAACAAAAACTTACCACCTTACTATGCTTTATGCTATATTATGAAAACCTAGATAATTTTATGATACAAATTCTACATAATTCACAAAGTGACAATTACATTAAATTAAAAAAAAAGTTTACGGGTAATTATTTTCCGTGGTATTTTAACAATAACGTAGCTAGAGAGGAGTTTAATACAGAGGATAATGTTTTTTACTTCGGTCATACTCTCTACACAAGACCAGAAGTAAGTGGATACTCTCAACCAGCATCTGAAAATTTTCAGTTAGCATTCTCCACAATGCAAGAAATATTAACAGAAAATAATTATGATTCATCAAAATATTTTCTCTTAAGAATGAACGCAAACTGTACTCTTCCAAGTGACACTGCAGAATTTTCATCATCTCATATTGATCATGATATACCTCATCTAAATTTTTTACTGTACTTGACTGCTAATGGTGGTAGTACTTTTATAGAGGGTGAAGAACATAAACCAGAGGAAGATCAAGCAATTTTATTCTCAGGTAATCACTACATTCAATTACCAAAGAAAGGCAGAAGAATCGTCTTGATTGCGACAATTATGTTCCACAGTTGACAAAAATACCTATATATGCTAGGATAGTTAAAAATCGAGGTCTTTCATGAACGATGCATCAGTAGTAAAGACTATAGTAGACATCTGCTCAAGGTCTTTTAAAATAGTAAGTGACGAGGGACATATACAACTGGTGCAATGTGAATCAGTCCAAGAGTTTATGGATGTATTAGCGGTATGCCACGATTTCATGGATGAGGATATGCTTGTCTATTCTGAAATTATTACCAAACCGAAAAGAAATAGAAAGACAAGAAAAAGAAAAAAAGAGAAAGAAACTGAATAAATAGTCAAAAAGATATGAAAAGGTTTCAAGAATTTACTGAAAATGTAGATAAAGTTGCTGCGTTAAAAGCGAAGCAGAGGGCTGCTGTTGACAAGTTTAAGTCTGGTAATGAACCTGCGCCTAAACAAACACCTGAGAGAAAAGTTCATCATGGAAATGTTGAAACTCAAAACTTGATTGCCAAAAAGCAAGCGAAAGCAAAAGCAATGGCAAGAAAAGCAGAAATCCGTGCTGAAATCCAGAGAGAGAAACAGGATAAATAGATCATAGACATATTTTGTACATAAGCGATGCCACTTAATAAGTTAGAGAATTTTATAAAGAACACTGAGGGT
>Ga0160422_10001245_pt1 | contig 15960 bp, 10 predicted proteins | sample Fk160mmetaG_FD_108192 | JGI IMG/M metagenome (GOLD analysis project Ga0160422, IMG submission 108192) | Marine microbial communities from the Central Pacific Ocean - Fk160115 60m metaG | ecosystem: Environmental > Aquatic > Marine > Oceanic > Photic zone | place: The Central Pacific Ocean... | reverse complement strand
TGTTTTCTTATTTTGCAGCAGCACCGACCACACAAAAATTGCCGGGGATCTTTCTCCCAGCTCTCTGGAATGCCGCAACAAGCGATCGGCACCATTTGCCGGAAGGTCTTGGTCAACCAAGAGAAGCGGCGGGTGATGATCCTCAAAGAGTTCGAAGGCATGGGCAGCGTTGTTGGCTTCCCACACCTCATGTCCTATGTGACGCAGATGATGGGCCAGAAGTCCTCGGCGGGCAGGATCGGCATCGGCCAGCAGCACACTGGGCCGTCGCCGCTCCTTCGGAATGGGCGGTGGGAGGGCCATTTCTGGCTGCAACATGGGGTTCGATTTGGCCGCAGGCCACCGTCGAACTCAAGCGGCGGCGATGGAGATCCAATGGTGCGGATTTGTCCAATTGCGCCGTTATGTCTGGGACGTCTGGTTACAGCAGGGTGGTCGGATCCACATCAATGACCACTTTTTCACCGGGTTTGAGTCTCCCGGCGACTCGGGATTTTGCCAAGGCCCGTCCCAAGGTCCCGGGTGTTTCGCCAAGCACTTCCAGCCCGATGCGATGGCGATCATCTATACGAGCCATGGGGCAGGGGGCTGGACCCAAGAGTTCGATTTCCTCTTGGGTGTTTTTGAGCGCTTGGGCGGCGGCGTTGGCCATGGCCATGGCGGCATCAAGATCTCGATCGCGAAACACAATTCGCGCCATCCGTTTGGCGGGAGGTAAACCTGCACCGGTCCGCATGGCCAATTCGTGTTCTGCAAATCGATCCCATTCGTGTGCGGCGGCATGCAGGACCGCGGGGTTGTCTGGGTGCATGGACTGCACAATGACCCGTGCTTGGGGACCATCGGCAGTTCGACCAGCGCGACCCGCCACTTGTGAGACCAATTGAAAGGTGCGTTCAGAAGCTCGGAAGTCCGGAAGTTGCAAGGCGGTATCTGCACTCACCACACCGACCAATCGAACTCCCGGGAAGTCCAAGCCTTTGGCAATCATCTGGGTGCCCAGCAACACTCGAATTTCACGCCTCCCGAACGCCCCCAAGATCTCGTGCAAGTCTTGGAGTCCAGAGATTTGATCCGAGTCGACCCTCACGATCTGCTTTGCGTCCAGATGAGTCAATTCCTCGCGAAGTACTTCTTCTAAGCGTTGGGTACCCAGTCCAAGTTTGATCAAACCTTTTCCACAGACAGGGCAAGTGGAAGGCAATCGGTTTGCCCGCAAACAATGGTGGCATTTGACGTGGCCTCCTTGGGGAAGTCGGCGATCGCGGTGCATCACCATCGATGCTTCGCAAGATTCACAACGCAAGGTGTAGCCGCATGTTTGACTGGAACACCCAATCCAAGACGCCCAACCTCGACGGTTGAGCAGCACGATGGCTTGGTCTCCAGCCTGTGTGACCTCCTGCAGAGCGTTCATCAAGGTTTGGCCGAGGCTGCGGTCATGGCGGTTTTTGGGTTCCTGAGCCAAGTCCACCACTTCGACTCGAGGCAGCGCCATTCCCGGCGGACGCGAGCGCATGCGATGCAATTGCCAACGGCCGCTGATCGCTTTGGACCAGGTTTCCATGGAAGGCGTGGCCGATCCCAAAATGATGGGGCACTCGGCGCGATGAGCCCGCAGAATGGCCAGATCTCGGCCGTGATAGCGGGGAGCTTGTTCTTGTTTGTACGAACTCTCGTGCTCTTCATCCACCACAATCAATCCCAGTTCGCGTTCACAGACCGGGGCAAAGACAGCCGACCGCGCTCCCAAAATCACTCGGGCTTCACCCGAACGAACCGCCTGCCACTCGGCGTGACGTTGGCTGGCGTGCAATCCTGAATGCAAAATGGCGACCCGGTGGTCGGGGAATCTTCCCGAGAGTCGCGCCCCAGTCTGTGGTGTCAGTGCAATTTCGGGAACCAACATCAGCGCGGTTTTACCTGCGGCCAAAACCTGCTCGATGAGTTGCAAGTAGACCTCGGTTTTCCCTGAACCGGTGACCCCATGCAGCACGTGAACCGAAACGCCATCAGAGATGGCTTCCCCAATCGATTGGATGACTTTTTGTTGTTCGTCGGTGAGGCAATCGGGGCGTCGCGGGTCGAGCCCGCCTGGAATATCAGTCCCGCGGATCGCTTCCACCAGCGTGACTTTCAAAAGCCCTGCCCGCTCCAAAGCCTGCAAGGGGCCCCGGGTTTTGACTCCTGCGGCTTTGAGAAGGTCCGATTCGGGGAGGGGTTCATCCCCAGAGTGTGTGTTGAGCACACTTAAAATTCGACGTTGCCCTGGTGGAAGACGGTCGGGTTGGGCGGTGGAGGATCGGGACCAATGACGCTTTAGCGTGCGACCGGTACCACGCTTCACCGCGGCTGGGACCACGGACGCCAACGTCATGCCCATGGGGCACTGGTAGTAGTCGCTCACCCACCGAGAGACATCGATCAAAGACTCTGGCAGCGGGGTGACACGATCGTCAACATCAATGACTCGTTTGATGCGTTCTGGGGCGAGGTTTGGGGCCGTACCTGGGGCCACCACCCAGCCTGCGGTCGGGGTTGCACCGCGGCCCAATGGCACCCGAACCCGGGCCCCGAGGGCGATGGGGTGCAATTCAGAGGGGACGGCATAGGTGAGGACGTCGGCATCGAGACTCAGCCCACGCTCAACAGCAACTTGCACCCAGCTTGGCGGCCCATCGGGCTCAAAGAGATCCACAACCGAAGCCTACAACGGCGAGTCTCTCTACAATCCGCTTTTGATGAACACCGAGTCGACCCCAGCGTTGCTTGTCCTTGAAGACGGATCCGTTTGGAGAGGGAGGGGATTCGGCGATGCAACGACCAAAACCGGTGAAGTGGTTTTCTGTACGGCCATGACGGGATATGAGGAAGCGTTGACCGATCCTTCCTACCAGGGCCAAATCTTGGTCCTTACCGCCACCCAGATTGGCAACACCGGGATCACAACGGAAGATGGCGAAAGCGCCCATCCCCAAGTGGCCGGTTTCGTGGTGCGTGAAGCCACCCCTTTGGTCTCCAATTGCCGGGCCAAGACCGAACTCCCAACTTGGCTGGGCCAAGCCGGCATTCCAGCGATGGAAGGCCTAGACACCCGAGCACTGGTCCGTCGGCTTCGGGAATCGGGTGCCATGCGAGGCGCCATCTCCAACGATCCAGCGGAGACCCCCGAATCGCTTCTCGCGGCAGCTCGAGGGGCTCCAGATATGTCTGGGGCCAATTTGGCCGAGTCCGCGGGCCCAGAGGCCCCTCACCGCCCCAGCGAAGATTTGGGGGGATGGTGGGATGGTGCCCGAGACATGCCCAAGAATCGTGCCCGGGGCAGCGACCAGCCGTATCGAGTGGTGGCATTGGATTGTGGGGCCAAGCGGACCATTTACAAGCATCTGGTCGACCGGGGCTGTGAGGTCCACGCCCTGCCGGCCAACAGCTCTCCTTCAGAAATTCGCTCCTTGCAGCCGGAGGGCATATTTGTCAGCAATGGCCCGGGTGACCCAGCAGCAGTGGATCAAGCCATCGATACCCTTCGGGAGGTGGCTGGGGAGGTTCCAACCTTTGGTATTTGCCTCGGGCACCAGCTGCTGAGCCTTGCTCTGGGGGCCCAAACAACAAAAATGAAGTTTGGCCACAGGGGGGCCAACCAGCCGGTGCATGCCGCGGGTCGGGATCGAATTGAGATAACAAGCCAAAATCACGGTTTTTGCGTCGAAGCGGCCTCGCTGGAGGCTGCAGGATGCTCCATCACCCACCGGCACGTCAACGACGGCACGGTGGCAGGATTTCGGCACGATTCTCGGCCTATTTTTGCGGTTCAATACCACCCAGAAGCCTCTCCAGGGCCCCACGATTCGGCGTATTTGTTTGACGACTTTGTCGCCCAGATGGCTGATGCCCGTGGCTGATGTTCGGCGAGGGGATTCATCTCACAAAAGAACCACCGCGAATCCGCGTTGCGTGTTGCAGCAGGGGTCTTCGAGAAGGTAAGGTTCGCCTCTCCGACAGATTGTCGGAGGCCGACCAAAAGGTCGGTGGAGGAATAATTGTTATGGCCGCTGGATGCGGCCTGAGGAGCCAACAGTGAAGCTCGAACCTCAGTTCATCGGTGTCGCCACTCTTGCGGCCTGCCTTGTCTCTCCCGTGTTTGCACAAAATGCACCCGTGCCTGAAGCACCCGTCGCAGAAGTTGTGGAAGCCGAGGAAAACCCAGCCTTGGCAACTGCTCGCGATCACCTTGCCAAAGGCCGTTGGGAAATGGCCATTGCCGCAGCCGAAGAAGTTCTGGCTGAAGAACCTGGCAACGAAGATGCTTCAATGATCCGCGACGAAGCCGCTTCGATGCTGGACCGTGGCTCCACCATTGATGCCGTCGTCAACGAACGCTCTGTGCTTTTGAAGCAAGCAAGGGTTGAGTTCGAAGCTTCCATGCAGCGTGGTGGTGAGCTTCTCGAACGAGAAGATTATTCTGGCGCGACGAATGTGGTGTTGACTGGACGAGTCAAACTGTCCCGGGCCCGAAATCTCTTCACCACTTCAGAATTCACAGGCTTGTACGAGTCTGCCGAAGCATTGCTGTTGCAAATCGACGAGGCGCGAGCTTTGCAGCAACAGGTGGAACAAGAGCTGGCCATTCGCAACGCCCAAGACGAAAAGTCGGCCGCCGATACGGCCGAGTCTGGCCGCATTGAACGCAGCATCAATGAAAAAATCCTTCGCGTTCGACAACTCCAAGAAGAGCAGAAGTACGCCGAAGCCCTCAAGGTGGTTGATGAGATTCTGTTCTTGGATCCATCCCATCCTGCCGGTTTGGCCATGCGGGACCTCATCCGGACGTCCAAGATTTACGTGGACTACATGGAGAAAAAGCGTCTTCAGGAGTACACCTACACCGAGCAAACTCTTGAGGTGCAAGAGCGGTTCATGATGCCGGTCCCCAACATCGATGGTCCCGGCATGCGTGGTATCAATGAAGTGCTTCAGTATCCCGAAGACTGGGAGGAGCTCAGCCAGCGTCGATACGACGAGACCGGCTACGCCCCCTCTGCGAAAGAAAAGTCTATTTACCGCAGCATGCAGTCGGAAATTCCTTTGGAATTCACAAACGCACCGTTCAGCGACGTCCTGTCTTGGATTGAAAATGCCACTGGTCTGAACATCCACCAAGATTGGAACGCCCTCGATGAATTGGGCGTGACGGAAGACACCGAAGTCTCGATCAATGTGCCTTCAGTCAAGGTAGAAGATGCGTTCCGCATCATCTTTGAGCAAGTCAACGACGGAGCTGATCCCACCGATGATGGCGCTGACTATGCGATTCGCAATGGCTTGTTGACCGTAACCAGCCGCAGCGCCCTTGACCGCGACTACCAGCCGTTGGTCTACGACATTCGTGACCTCACCTTCCCCGTGCCCTACTTCGATGACGGCCCTCGTCTCGACCTTGGTGCTGCCCTCAGTCAGGGTGGCCAACAAGGTGGCCAAGGTGGCGGCGGTGGCGGCGGCGGTGGCGGCTTCGGCGGCGGCGGTGGCGGCAGCCTCTTTGGAGACGCTGACGACGACGGCGATGCCATCCCCCGCGGTGAGTTGGTCAATGCCATCTTGGAGTTGATCTACGAAAACGTCCCCGCCGACTGGGGCGGTGATGCCATCGTGTACAACCGAAACTCCAAGAGCACCATCAAAATCTTCCCGCCTCTGAATGCTGAAGAAACAGCTGGTGGCGACAACCTCGTGATTTACACCGCGCCAAAATGGCACAAGCAAATCGGTGATCTTCTGGACATGCTTCGTGATATTCGGGCCATTCAAATCAACATGGAAGCCCGCGTCCTGAATGTGTCGACCGATTGGTTTGAGCGTATTGGTATCGATTTGGATATGTACTTCAACACCAACGATGACCTACGTCAGCAGCAGTTGGCCATGAACCCTTTGGGGCACCTGTCTGACTTCTTTGGTGAGGATGGCACCCTCCGTGATCCGCTGCTCTACGGCGGCTTTGATCAAGTCCCGATCCCCGGCCAACAACAGGGTGGCCAAGGGGGTCAAGGCGGAGGCGGCGCTGGGGGCGCTGGTGGTGCGGGGGGCAATCCGTATTACAACGCCATCCCGTGGGGTGGCATCATTTCTGACCCCGAATCCATTGGTGAAGATGCGGCCGAGATCCCGTACATCTCTACCTTCTTTGGTGCACCACTCCGTGCGACCGAAGGGTTCGCCCCGTTCGGTGTTCTTCAGAACTCCTTTGACATTCTGGATTCAGTGGGCTCTGACACCGCCTTCGCTTCGGCTCTTGGCAATCAAGCCCCAGCATTTTCCTCTGGGATCCAATTCTTGGATGATGTGCAAGTGGACTTGCTGGTTGAAGCCACTCAGGCCGACGACCGTTCGGTGGTCCTCACCGCACCTCGCTTGACTTTCTTCAATGGCCAGAGAGCTTGGATGGCTCTTCAGCGACAGGAAGCTTTTGTGTCCGGTCTGGTCCCAATTACCGGTACCGCAACGGGCGCGTTCCAGCCCATCATTGGTCGGGTGTCTTCGGGCATCACGCTTGATGTCTCTGCGGTGGTTTCGGCAGACCGTCGTTATGTCCAGCTCACCAGTTGGTTCGATTCGTCCGAGCTTGTGGAACTCAAGAAGACGGCTTTCACTGGTGCTGCTGGCGGCGGTGGTGGCGGCTTCGGAGGTCCGGGCGGCGGCGGTGGCGGCGCTGGCGGTGGTGCTGGTGGCTTCGGCGGCGGTGCTGGGAACTTCGCTGGAGAGATCGAATTGCCTATCATCGCGGTCAACCAAATCCGCACCACGGTCTCCGTGCCGGATAAGGGCACCGTTATGCTCGGTGGGCAACGGCAGGTCGACGAGTTCGAAACCGAGGTTGGTGTGCCAATGCTTTCCAAGATCCCTTGGGTCAACCGGTTCTTCACCAACCGCAAGCAATCCAAGAGCGAAAAGACCGTGCTGTTCCTGATGCGACCCGAGATCATCATCCAAGAAGAGACCGAAGACGTCCTCTTCCCTGGTCTCTCTGAGACCCTTGGATACGGCTCTACGATCCGCTAAGGCACATTTTTACACGACCCCTGCTCGCTGGGGCCATAAGTTGCCTTCTGATTTGTTCGGAAGACCAACCGCTGGCCTCAGCGAGCTTTTTTCATAAAACCGATCCTTAGATTTGGTCGATGAATATCCCATGACATCTCACCCTTTTGATCAAAATTTGGATCAAGCCATCGAGTCCACGACCTATGGCGACATCAGCATTGTTGGGTTTCAAACCGGATCATTGCTCGATGAATCTTTGGTGCGGGCCTTGGAGAGCACAGCATTGAATGCTGCGGTCACCGTACACCGCCCCAAATTGATTGTTGATTTTGAAGGTGTGGTCCATTTGACTTCTGCGGCCCTTGGCGCTTTGTTGACCATCCGTCGTGAGGTTCAGGGTCGAGAAGGGACTTTAATTCTTACGGGTCTCAGTCCAGCCATTGATGAAGTCTTCGACATTGCTTGCTTACGCCCAGTGTTTGCTTTTGCAGCGGACCGTTCTGCGGCGATTGATCTTTGCCAGGCATAACTGGTCTGCAGGTGGTGCGATCCTTTACAGGTCCATTGCCGGAAGTGGTTCAATCCACTCGTGATTTTGTATTGCATGGGGATGGTCTGGAAGACCTGAGCCAAGAACTTATTTTCGCCATTCGCCTTGCCTTGGAGGAAGCGGTAACCAACGCCCACAGGCACGGTCATGGTGGGGACCCTGATCGACCCATCTCCATCGGATTCTTTCGACAAGGTGACGAGCTGACCCTAGAGGTTGCCGATACCGGCAAGGGATTTGATCCTGCTTCCATCCCTGATCCAAGATCTCCCGAGGGACTGGAGCGCTCTTCCGGTCGGGGGCTGCTTCTGATCCGCGCTTTTATGCATCAGGTGGAGCACCTAGATGCCGGTCGTCGAATCAGGATGCGTCGAAACTTGGTCGAGCAGGCTCGTCCTTCATGACCACTGGGCCAGCACCATGATGTCGTACAAGACATGCGTCAACACTGTGATGGCCAGCCCTCGGTATCGATACAACACCCCAAGCCAAATGCCTCCAAAGGCGTAAACCAGCAATCCGGTGGCGTCGAACCCATCCAGCACGGGCGCGTGATAACAGGCGAAGAGGACTCCGGAGAGTGCGATGAGGTACGGCATGGCTTTGGTCCGGGAGGCTCCAAGAAACGTCATGCACACGTGGGCACCGGCTTCAATCAGCAGCAGTCGGAACACCAACTCCTCGTAGAGACCCGCAGAAAACGCCAGTGCGAGTCCACCGACGTCAAGCGTCGATAGGGGCACCAAGACCCCAATAAGGACACCCAAGCCAAACAACGGCATGGTCCACAACGCTGCTTCCACTCCCATGGCCATCATGAACCATGCCGGAAAACGCCACGATCTGTTCTGTTGATGGTGTCGCAACAGGGAAAGCCCAATGACCAAGGCGGCCAACACCGGGGTGGCGTTGGTCATTCCCAGCAACGCCACGAAATCTTGAAGACGGTCTTGGGCCAAAGTTGGGATGGTGTTGGTGATGCGATCGAGCAGCAGGTGCCCGGCCGCCACGCCACACAGGGCCAAAGTGGCGGGGGCTCCGATTTTGGTCTCTAGGAAGTATTGCTCAAGCTTTTTCGGAACGTTCACGTTGACGGATCTTGTCTTGGTCCTTTCAGAAACGCAAACGGGTCGCCTTGAAGGCGACCCGTTGGCATCCATTGATCGGTTCGGCCTCAGCTCTGAGGCAAGAGTCAGGCCGCGGCGGTCTCTTGCATGGCTTTGAGCCGTGCGTGCATGCGTGCCTTGCGGCGCGCTGCGGTGTTGCGGTGCAAGATGGGGGTATGGCTCATCTTGTCGAGGAGTCGACACAGACGACGAAATTGGGTTGTGGCTTCGCCGACATCATTTCCACGGAGTGAGGACTCGAAGACTTTGGTCTGGGTTTTGAGACGCACTTTGCGCCATCGGTTTAGTGCGGTGCGCCGAACGGTTTGCCGGACGCGCTTCTTGGTGGACTCGTTGTTAGGCAATGCAATAACCTCGTATGATCAATGAACCGCCCCTTTCGAAGAGGCGAGCCAAGTATTGTCGCCAAAATCCCGCCCTTTGGCAAGGGGGAACCCAAAGAAGGGGCCTTGGTCAGGCGGCCGGAGCTTCTGGATTCATATTGGCTGATGCGGTTGCTGCTTCGGACTTGACACCACCCAAGATCGTCTGAAGGGCTTCTGAGACCTCAGCAACCCCCAAATTGGCGTTTGCGGCCTGTACAGCTGCGCGAGCCTCGCTTGGCGTGAGTCCCGAGAGACGCAGGGCGGCCCGCATGCGGTCGTGAGCGGCCCAGCCTTCCCTTGCAAGGACTTCGTCAGCATCGGAGAGCCAGATACCGAAGGCAGAAGGGTCGATTGACTCTCGGCCAGCGGTGAACCGCTCCCAAGCGGCTTGCAGGAGTTCGGCTGCTCCGGAGGCCATCAGTTCTTGATGTGCAGCGACCGCGGCACGAGCGGCAGACGGTCGAAGCCGAAGTTCGGAAATGATGGGGCGGTTGTCACCTCCACCAACATTGCTGGCATCAAGGCTCACCAATCCCAATCGTCGGCCAAGTTCCCCGAGGGCGTTGGTCTGTACTGAGATGTTGAAGGCATCTTGGAATGCTTGATTTTCAGCCATGCCAAGTTCTCGCTCCGCTCGTGCGGTTTGAGCCGCCAACTGGTCCTCATCAGGAGGCAGCAACTGGGCGGGCAGTTCGTTGGAAGCGGCGTCGAGCAGGCGTAGGCTTCCCGCGCCCAGGGTGTCCGCATTGAAGGTGATATCTGGTTGCCCAACTTGGAAATCCGAACCGACGTTTTGCAAGAATGCTTGGCTCAACTCGATGCCCGTGGTTGGGGCAAAGCGAAAGGTGCCGTCTCCGACTTTGGTAACGGCCGCCACGTCGGCGATAAATTCACCACCGCAAATCATGTCGACGGTTCGTCCGTCCTCCAATTCAATGACCAGTTCGGATCCTTGCAGGATCAAATTTCCCAGAGCATTGAGGTCTTTTACCGTCAGCATGCTGTTTGCACTCAGGGTGAGATCACCCAAGGCGGTGATGGTGGATTCGCCCAGATCGATGTTTTCGGCATTCAAGCTCAAACTGCCGAAAGAACCCAGACCCGCAACTCCTGCGGGGGCGTTGCTGTCCAAACTAAAATCGCCGCCGACCAACAACTGAACCCCGTTTTCATTCAAGAATAGCACGGGGCTCTCGTCGCCACCGCCCAAGGCCGTCAATCGAAGCGCGGCGGCTTTGACCACGCTGCCTCCAAACCGCAAGCGATCGGCCATCAGGTCCAAGTTCGCAAATTCAGCATTCACATCCTCCATGACCTCCATCTCCCCAGCGGCGTCGATATTGAGATCACTAAGTGCATTCAGGTTGCCATCGACCATGACATCTCCGTTGACATTCAAGGACATGCCTACCGAAGAAGAGGTGGTGAGGTTCCCGCCAATGATGACGTTTTCGGTGTCGGCGGTGAAATTTCCTGCAAGGGTGAGGTCGCCCTCAGCGATCAGATCACCGCCGAGGGTCATGATGCCACTCTCGTTGGGGAGGACGGCAATTTGGATGCCTGCATCTTCGCCGGCCGTGATTGAGTCGGCGGCAATAAATTCTTCAACGCGAACGGTTTTTCCGGCGGCCAGCGTCAGGTCGCCGGTGATGTCGAGACTGCGGAGACGCTGGTTGGGTGCGATCCCGCCAGCATCACCACCAAGCTCAAGGTTGCCGTCAACGGCAATGCCAAACAAACCGCCAAGTCCACTGGTGTTGCCGTCGAAAATGGATTTTTCAAAGACGACATTGCCGGCGAGGTTTGCATCGGTGAACAAGCGGGCCTCATCGGAGAACCGAAGTTCATCTCCCGCAGAGATCAATTCCGAAGTGTTGATAAAGATGACGTTCTGGTAGGGAAGGCCGTTGGAGGGATCATTTCCTTCGGCAACACCGTCAATCAAGATGTCTCCAAGAGCATCCAGGCCGGCATTGATTTCGATCAAACCAAATTGTCCGCCTTCGTCCACTGATGGTGAACCACCGGCGATCAGTACCAAGTCGCCGTTGATCTTGATGGCGGCGTTGACCGTCAATTGTTGGCCGGCATGCAAGCGAAGCTCGGGCACAAAACTGTCCGAGAAATCCAACTCGGCCAGGACTTCGATGTCACCGCTGGTGTGAATGCGGATGGGACCGAAGAACTGCGTCAAGGCATTGGCCACAAGATAGTTGGTCCCAGTGATCAATCCGGGGTTGTCGAGCCCGACGGTTCCGTTGAAATCGAAGGAGATGTTGTTGACGTCTTCGTTTGGGATGTCCTCAACAATCAAAATATCTGCTCCAAGGACGCCTCCTCCGAGCATCAGGAGGCCATCCATGTGTTCCCCGTCGACATCGATATTTCCACCAAAGAAAGCACTGTCTCCCGAGAGATCCACCAAACCTCCAACATCACCAGAAGCATTGATTTGAGCATCGGGCGCGATGACGAGGCTGCCGTTACTGGAAGCCATGAATGCACCAGCGGCTCCACCTTGGTTGGAAACATCAACCGAGCTTCCGGAGGCCAGTTGCAGGAATTCACTGGCGTCCAGAGACACCAGTCCTCCGGCTGACGAAACAACGCCGTCTAGCACCAGTACCGGACCATTGGCTTCGATGGTCTGTCCTTCGATCATGCCTCCAAGGACGACTCCGCCACCCACAGCTGAAAATTCTGCCGTGTTGGCTTGAATCAAGCCTTGGTTGTTGAGGGCCAAGGCAAAAGCGTCGCCCGCCCCAAAAAGCACCGATCCACCTTGGATGCTTCCGGTATTTTCCACCGCGGCCAACCCTGAGAGATCGCTGGCGGCTTGACCGGTTCCGGCCGCGTTGGCCAAGAGTTCTCCGTCAATTTTGGCATGCAAACGTCCGCCTGATTCCCAGAGCAAGACTTCGTCTCCGGCGACCAAGGCAACCAGGCCATTCCCGGCTTGCACGGTGCCGTGGTTCAAAACACGTTGACCCAGCAGGGCGATTTTGTTGCCTTGAAGGTGTCCGTGGTTGGTCACTTCTCCCGTCAATTCAAAACGATTGACCCCTTGCATCCAGTCGTCCAGGCTCATGTTCCCGGCGACCGCGTACAAACCACCACAGTCCACCACTGCATCCGCGCCAAAGACCACACCGGCGGGGTTCACAATGTAGACCTGACCATTGGACAACAAAGAACCTTGAATGTCGGTTGGGGTTCCGCCCAAGACTCGGTTCAGGATGGCTGATTCGCCATCGGGTAGGTTGAATTCCAATGTCTCCCATGGTGCCACCATGAGGCTCTGCCAATCCAACACGGTGCCGTCAGAAGCCGTGATCACCGTTTGTCCATTTTGGATCGTGATGGTGGCTGATCCCCAGATGGTTTCAGGTCCATCCGCGGCGGCCGAAAGGGCCAGTGTGCTGGTGAGCAAGGTTCCCAAGGTGGCATTCAGCAGGTTGTGCTTCATGATGAGGTCTCTTTGTGGTTGGAATTCGTGGTCTATGGGCACAGGCCCGGTACTCCACTATGAGGGTTAGAACTCATAAGTGGCAGAAAAATGCACTCGGTTATCGCCAGTTTCTGTGTCTCGTCCGTCCAGATCCGACAATGCGAATCCCCAGTACAAACGGACTTGAACGGAACGATCAAAAAGCCCTTCGAGGCCGATACCGGCCCCCAGAAGGTCTTCATCCACCTCGTAATTCACCACCGGGTTGTTGATCTTGGTCGCGCCAGCATCGAGGAACCCCCCAAAGGCCAAATCCCAGTCTTGCGACTGGAACCGCTGATTTGGTGCTGAAGAACGACCAGGATGCCACCAGTATTCGACCGAAGCGGACCAGCCTTGGTCACCCGCAGCCGCAGCTTCGGGATAGCCACGAATGGTGTTCATGCCACCGAGAACGGTGTAGGCCTGAGGTGCAACTCGGCCGTCGAGGGCTCCACCGATGTTCGCGCGAAGTCGAAATTCACCGACACCTTCTGAATCAACGAACCGCCGAAGGTCGATGTTGGCATTGAGGGAAGACCATGAATCGTCTCGATCGAATCGCCCGACATCATCATCATCGTCCCCACCTTGCCACGCGAGCGAAATACCACCGCGGAGGGTCCCTTGCTCACTGAGGTGTTGCACCGAAACCCCTGCTTGGGCGGTCAGCAAACTTGTTTCGCCACCACCAATTTCGATTGCACCACTGTTGAAGACAAAGCTCTGGGTGACATCGAACCGGTCCATGCCAATTCTGAAGAAAGGTGTGACGAAGTGTGGGCGTGCGGAATTCCTCCCCAACGGAAGGGGCCTCGGTGAGACCGAATAGGAAAGTCCCACACTGTTGCCTTCAAACTCAATAGGGACACCAAACTGACTCGAGACGTACTGGTCGGCATGGAAGAAGGCGTTGCCTGTCCACGAATCGAACAAAGGATGGGTCCAGCCGGCATTGACGCCTGTGGCGTCCGAATCACCAGAGGTGCGAAGCTGCACACTCAGTACGTCGTCATGATCAGTGAGTTGTGTGTCTCGCCACCCCAAAATGTATCGCCACTGGCTTGTCCCTTGGGTTCCTGTATTTTCAGTCGCGATGGTCCAAACTTGAGGGTCTCGTTCGGTGATGTTGAAGTCCACCACAGCCAGTCCTGGCTCTGACCCACGCCCCAAGCCAACATCAACCGTCCGTCCAGGGTGCAGGGAAAGTTCAGCGGCAAATGCCTCGAGGGATTCTCGAGTCAACAATTCCCCGGGTTGCACAGGAGCACGTTTGCGAATCTTGTCATGGGCTGGGTGATTGATACGTTCCGACGGCGCAATTTCCGCATCGTCTCCAACGCGAGTTCCGGAAGCCAGAGTTCGAACTTCTTCGATGATGTTGGTAATCACAAGAAAAACAAGCGACTTCTTGTCTTCGCGGTTGTCGGTGCCATCTTGACGATCGATTTCTTTGGGTACCACAAACACGCCCACCAATCCAAGGTCTTCGTTGAGCGTTCGAACCAGTCCTTCGTTGATTTTTTGAATTCCGGCTACGGAGAACGACATGTTTGCTCTCCGATTAAGGGCACGAAGGCTCCACCGATCTTGTACACCGGCGTCGATGAAACCCTCTCGAATGGTCAATGGAAGGGGGGTTGACATCAATTGATCTCGAAGTTGCGCTTCTTTTGCCATGGAGGGCCTGAACTCAATCTTGAGTTCCTGCGCGGCGTATCTCATGGCTTGGATGTCGGAGGCGTCCGATGCTTCTTGGGCCACTGCGGTGGTGGTCCACGCAAAAGCGAAACAGACAATCAACATTAGACGAATGGCGGGCATGAAGAACTCCGGGAAGTCTGAACCGTCCATTATGGCAACGATTGAAGCGGGCACTGCGAAGAACTATGAAATCCGGGATGTTTGGCAGAAGCTCGTCCGATAAAAAAAGGGGCGGACAGGTTGTGACTTTTGCGCGGGTTGTGCCTCGGCGAGGCACGATCGAACCGAAGTCGGTGTGAAATCGGAACGATGTGGAAGTTCGGCCGGATTGACCGGCGAAAGGACACTCCACATGAACCGGATTTGCATGATTCTCGGACTTGCCTCAGCCACACTTTGCGGTTGCACTGCCCCCCAGACAGTGGCAAGCCCAGGTGCGATGGAGTCACCTTCGATGTTGTTTGGGGCCGGAGATGATTTGGGGCTGGCGACGCATTTGGAGCTTTCTTATCTTGAAGGTGACATGACAGCGTTGGAGTGTTTGGTGCACTTTGAGCAGAGCCAACTGGATGTTCCAGCAGGCATCCTGGCCGCAGCGCAGGTGGAGTTCCGGGTCCTCGCCAGCACAATCCAAGACGAGTGGTCAATGGATGGCGCAGAGTGAATGAAGAAAAGTCCGTTGCTCCCCTTTTTCGCTATATTGGGCCCTTCACCCGGCGGGTGTAGCTCAATTGGATAGAGCACCGGTCTACGAAACCGGCGGTTGCAGGTTCGAATCCTGCCATCCGCGCTGGCCCTTCTCATGTTTGAAGGGCCTTTTTTTGTTTTGCGAAGCAATCCCGCATTCTGTGCGTACCTTTTACACATGCTGTCGACGTTGATTTTGACTGTCTTTGCTTCAAATGCTCCATCCCTCCCACCTGATGCTTGTGCGGACTTGGGCATTGAACGTGGGACGATCCAACGTCTTCCCGAAGTTGAGTTTGGGACCGCTGATTCATTCATGTTGACTTTGGACGGGAAGCCACGGCTGGTTCGTTTGGTCCCCTGGTCTCTCCGCGAGCGGGGGTTTGGCGTGGAAGGCGACCCATTGGGTTTGGTTGACCGCCGCGAGCGTTTGTGGCGCGGCACCGTTGAACCTGGTGGATTGCGTATTTCATGCACACGTTTGCGAGACGGGTGGTGGGGTCGGGTTGTCGGAGACAATGGCCAGTCTTGGATGCTTGAACCGTGGGGTGATCGTACGGCGGTGTACAACTCTTCGGATGCCTTTGCATGCGGTGGCACGTGCGGGGTCGTCGACGGCGTATTCAACGACAGCCGTGGTCCTGTGATTGAGCGGATGGGAGGTCCGGGAGGAGGTGGGGGACTGCAGGTCTGCGGTCTCGCCGCCGAGGCCGATTGGGCTTTCTTTCAAACTTGGGGGGCTGACGCTCTTGGACGGGTCGAGTCCGTTCTCGATGCCATAAACTTGCAGTACGAATCTGAAGTCGGCATCACCCATGATTTGTCCTACTTCTTGGTTCGCACCTCGGCTGCAGACGATCCCTACGGGGGCATCACCAACTCATCCAGTTTGCTTTCGCAGTTCGGCTCTTGGTGGAACACCAACCAGCAGCTTATTGAGCGTGATGTCGCGCACCTTTTTACCGGAAAAGAGTTGGATGGCAGTGTGATTGGCGTCGCGTA
>Ga0160422_10001244_pt1 | contig 15961 bp, 17 predicted proteins | sample Fk160mmetaG_FD_108192 | JGI IMG/M metagenome (GOLD analysis project Ga0160422, IMG submission 108192) | Marine microbial communities from the Central Pacific Ocean - Fk160115 60m metaG | ecosystem: Environmental > Aquatic > Marine > Oceanic > Photic zone | place: The Central Pacific Ocean... | reverse complement strand
TGAAATACTTGAGCGGAGATGCCCTAGAAAGTCAGCCATTGGCCATGCTTTTTGCATCCCTTTCCATGATTGCGGTGGGTGTGGTGGCCATGCCAATGGTTCTAGAAAAGTTGGACCAAAAGATGTACAAGCGCCTATTTGCAGTGGGTGTTTTGGGTGCCCTTGGGCTGGCATACTCGGTATTCTATTCCGTAGATGAGGAGATTGAGTTCCAAGCAACCCAAAAGGCAGTCAACGCCACGACCATTCAACGTTTGAAGGACATTCGTTCAGCCCAGGAGTCACATCTCGCGGTTTACGGCACGTTTGCGGAAACCTTCGACAGTTTGTTACAATTTGTACAAGCTGAAGTCGTTCCTGTCGAATACAACATGGGATCTTTTCATGACACGCTGCCTGAGATTCAAAGCCGTGAGAACGGATATGTCATTAAGCGTGCGGACATCGCCCTGCTCGCAGAAAAAGAAGGCATGACCGAAGAAGAATTGAGGGACTTGATTATGGAAGATATGAGTCCATATAAAGTACGGGATACATTATTCACGTCATTTTACAACGAGAACTTCAAGCCAGAAGTCCGACAAGCTCAACGCCTTCCCAATGTGAGTTTGGACTCTTTGCCGTTCAATCCTTACACGGGTGAACGTTTCGTGATGAAGACGGGAGCTGTGGAGGTTGGCCGTGTGTGGCAACCGACCATTCTCGTCCAAGATCCTACGCCATTTGGTCGCGAGAAGGTGAAAAAGGACACCCTTCGTTTCGGGTCTTTGGCCGAGGCGCACCGCGACGGAAATTGGCGCAATTGATTCGGCGATGAGCCGACTTTCTTTGATTTGGGATGGACAGTGGTTGATGTGGGCCACTGGGGAGTCCGATGAAGTTGCTCGAAGGGAGATTTCGAATCCCGACATGGTTTCGGAGGTGCTACGCGCACTTCATCACCAAGCAGGCAGCGGAGGGGAAGTGATTTATTCAGAGTGGGCTAGAGCAGCAACCGCTGTCCCCCCTGGAATCTTGCCGAATGCAGTGACGATGGATGAACTTGCCCCGCTTCACGAGCTTCATCACGGTGCCACCAAGGACGACACAACGTTGCACATGCACGTTTTGGATGAGGCAAAAGACGCGCCTTGGTTGGTGGTGGAAGGTGAAGTGGTCTGGGCTGAAGCAGTACAGGGTATTTTCCCACAGGCAAAACACGTTCCTCTGGTGCACGCGCTGATTCACGACTCGGTGCAATGGCACAGACTGACTCCGTGTCAAGGGTGGTCATTTCGAGTGGATGTCCGCGAGTCTGGTGCAGTCATGGTAGCCACTTCTGGCGAATCCTTGCAATGGATTCATCACATGTCTCGCGGCATCTCAGCTGAGGATGTTCTTTACGCCATGGTGAACGCCGCCCACCGAGGAGGAGCCGAATTGCACGATTGCCGAGTTCGCTGGTCAGGTGAAGAGGCGATGACTTCAGGTTGGGCTCGTTTTATGGAAGTTGTGTCGTCCGACAACAATCGAAACGGGAAATCGACCGCGACTTGGGTTGCATTGTTTCAATCTTTGCATTCATGCGCATAACTGGAGGGATTTGGCGAGGACGGCGCGTGCCTGATCTCAAAGGATTTCAGGGACGTCCAACAACGGATTTTGGGCGAGAGGGGTTGTTCAATTTGCTGTCGTCGCGGGTCGATTTAAGCGGCGCCCAAGTGCTTGACTTGTTTTCCGGGACGGGCATGGTGTCGTTGGAATTTTTAAGTCGTGGAGCCGGTTCTGTAACTGCTGTGGAGCGTGTGCCAAAAGCTTGTCGTTATGCGACGCAACAGGCAGATCAACTGGGAAGTGATGATTTGTACACTGTATGCGCTGACGTTTGGGGTTTTTTGAAAAAGCCCCTGACGCAATTTGACATTGTCTTCGCCGACCCTCCTTACGACATGCCCAAATTGGATTCGCTTCCCGACTTGATTCGTGAAAGCGTTCTGGTCGCCAGCGGTGGTTGGTTTATCCTTGAGCACGGCGAACGCGTGGATGTATCTGACAAATCCGGATACGTTCTTTCGAGAAAATATGGACACGTCCATTTCAGTTTGTTTACCTTCGACTGAATGCGCAAAGCTTTGTTCCCAGGGTCATTTGATCCAGTTACCAAGGGCCACGAAAATGTGGTGATTCGGGCAACCTCCATGTTTGATGAAGTTGTCATTGCAGTGGGTCGACATCGAGAAAAAAAGGGTCTCTTTTCAGTTGAAGAACGACTGGCGATGTTGGAGGCCACGTTCGCGTCACATCCCTCTGTTCAAGTGTTGGCTTACGAGGGGTTGACGGCCAGTTTTTGTCAGTCTGTCGGTGCGGGTTTCCAGCTTCGCGGCGTTCGAAATCCAGAGGATTTGAGATACGAGCAAACGTTGGCTCACATGACGAGAGCCATGCATCCAAACTTGGATACTGTGGTGCTTCTTACAGACCCTGAATTTGCATCCATCCACTCGACAGTTGTTCGGGATGTATTGTCCCATGGCGGAGACGTTTCGCCCTTCGTTCCTGAAGCCATTTTGCCATGGTTGACCTCGAAAGGGTAATGCAAAAAAGATTTTATACATCATGGGGCATCCTTCAGGTGTGGCTCGCGATGTTCTGTGTTCCCACTGCCGCATCGGCCCAGTCGGATGTCTTCTTGCAATGGATTGATGAATCTGGAAATCCCGCATGTGAATTGCCAGATGCCGGATCTACACTTCATGTCAGCGCTTGGTTGGACGGGGTGACCCAAACCGCCATCCAAGCTGAAGATTTGGTGGTAGATAGCACTGGTACTTGTCTTTGGCCCCAAGTTCTAACGGGGGTTTACACATTGGAAGCGTTGCCTTGGTCATGGACGTTGGTCATTGAACCTCAATCTGAGGTTGACACGATGACCTTGATTTGGCCCAGTCGACAGTTTCAGCGACTTCGCAAGAATCCGTCAAAGGTCAAATACGTCGAGGGACACCCCGGTGCGGCTGTGGACAGTTTGTCGTCTTGGTTGAATCAGCAACTGGATTCTCTGGATCTCGATCAACTCATGGCCTCCGGCGCAGTCGGAGCCAATGAGTCACAGGGTGCGACTGCAAGGGATGCACTGAAGCTCGCTCTCGATGAAGGCAATCGTGAAATCGCATCGCATTTGACGCTGACTCCACATACCTTGTGGGGAGACCTCATGGCATCATTGGTAAGGGAATGGCAGTTGAGCCTTGGAGAGTCGGAGGACATCGAAGCATTGAAAGCGTGGGAAGAACCCCAAGATGAGAGGTCATGGACAGCGCAGCTGAATTCACCAGGTTGGTGTTCTTCTTGGGAATTGCAAAATGACCACTGGTGGGATGACCTTGAACAAAATCGGCAGCCTTGGCGCTCTTGGGTGGCGACTGGGGATGTGGACAGTTTGTGCCATGCAACGGGTTGGTCATTGGATGAATTGCATGTGGCGATGTGGATGGGCGAGGGCCAAATGTGGAGCCGTTGGGCACAATCGTGGTGGGATCTTCGCTGGAAGGACCAGTGCGAGGTGGCAGAGATGCGTCGAGATTCAGAGCAAGCCCGACGCTATGTGCTGACAGGGCAGTCTTGGGGTGATGTCATGTGGATGATGCCCGACGACAATCTTGAACCTGCATGGGTTGGGGATGGAGATTGGCGCATTTGGTTGGTCACTCGCTCAGGCTCCATTGCAGGAATCCGTGAATGGTCAATCTTGCGATCTTGGATGTCAAACCAAGCCCCCAACGACGTATCGTGGGGCGTGTTGTCCGTCGATGCCAATGAAGACGGCTGGGAGGAAACATTGTCTCAACGCGAGCAAATCCGAGAGCGAATTCGGTGGGTCGGGCGAGATCCGAGCTGGTGGGATCGCCTCGATGTATCGGGGGTACCGCAGGTGTTGGTGGTCCGACCTGATGGGAAAATCCAAACGCATCATGCCTCATTGCCAAGCGAAGGCTTGTTTGCTGAGTTAAAGCGTTGGAGGCTCACAGCGCAATGACGTACATCAAACATGTCAGCTCAAACAGTGCATTCATGTCATCGTTGGGAGGGTAGCAGTGCTTCGAGGACGTTGCGAATGCTGCCAAACGTGTTGTCTGTGACGTCTTCAGAAAATGGCGGAATCAACCAAGTGACAGCAGAGATGCCTTCAACAGCTTGAGGAATTCCTTTGGTTCGTTTCCCTGCATGTCGCATGGGGTACCAGAACGTGGTTTTCAAGTGAACGACCCCTTCTGCTTCATAGGTGTGGAAGGTGGTGAATGCATCGCCAGTGATCTTGAGGTTGGTGATGCCCGTTTCTTCCTCCACCTCTCGCACAGCGGCTTCCTCCAATCGTTCTCCAGGCTCAAGTTTGCCTTTCGGCAAATCCCACTTTCCATTGCGCTGAATCCAAAGGATGTAACCTTCCTCATCTTGAACAACACCACCCGCTGCAGCCAGTTCGCGATATCCTGAGCAAAAGTCCATCCAAACCTGTTCCAAATCGCTCGCAAAGAGCACCACATCTTGAACGTTTGCATTGCGCTTTAAAAGTGTTGGGAGATCGCGAAGAATTTGTGCTGTAGGATTTAACAACGTCAACACTCCAGGATTGTAATCGTGGTTGTGAAGTGACAAATCTTTGGGCATCGGGCGAAATTTCACCCGGCGATTCAGCATGAATACATCGTAGCTTTGTGACATGACCATTGCGTCCGACCAACGCCGAAAGGTAGCGGAATTCTTGCTCCGCATCAAAGCCATACAGCTTCGTCCTTCCGACCCGTTTACTTGGGCAAGCGGACGTCTTTCCCCGATCTATTGCGACAACCGAAAAATCCTATCTCACCCTGCTGTGAGAACGTTTGTTCGCCAAATGACAAGTGAGCTGATCGAGGAGCGTTTTGGCAAGCCTGACGGCATTGCGGGAGTGGCCACAGGGGGCATTGCCCTTGGTGCGTTGGTTGCTCAAGAAATGGGCTTGCCTTTTTGCTACGTGCGAAGTTCGGTCAAAGCTCACGGTACGGGACGACAAGTGGAAGGGGATTGGGATACCATGCGCAATGTGGTGGTCATCGAAGACCTAATATCAACGGGGAAAAGCAGTTTGAATGCGGTTGAAGCCCTGCGTGAATCCGATTTTGAAGTCAAAGGTTTGGTGGCCATTTTTTCTTACGGGTTCATGGATGCGGTGACGCGCTTTGAAGAGGCCAGATGTCCTTTCGAGGTACTGACGGATTACCCTACGATGCTTGCTCAGGCTCAGGAGGAGGGATACATCACAGAAGAACAAACCAATTTGCTCGAATCGTGGTCTGCAAATCCCATCGAATGGAGCGAATCACGACAACACGCATGACGCGCATTGAATCTCCAGTGGTGCATTTGAAGGCCACATCCGACCAAGTTTCTAAAGACTTCCAAGATTGGAATGAATTCGGAAAGATTCTTGCAGCTGGTCCAGTGACCGATTTTAGAGCAGAGGGAGAAAAATGCGCATTTAAGGTCACAGGTGGTGTGGCCGTTCATCTCATTCGGACTTCGGACAACAGCCTTACCGAGGGCACCGTCTTGAGTCTGGCCACAGAGGCTCCCACGCCAGTCAAGTTTACATTGGAGGTTGTTGTTACATCCGATGGTGATGGCGCAACCTGCCAAGTGGGTTGCGATGCAGAGCTGAATCCGTTTACCAAAATGATGGTAGAGCCCGCCCTTCAAGGCTTGTTTGGTCAAATGGCAAGCACACTTCAAACGCGTTACTCATAAACCTTTATGAGGCTTTGGGGGCTACCAACACCATTGAACTTCCGAAGACGGCAGCCAACTTTCAGGAGCCAATTCCACTCCTGCTTGGGGCTGCCAGCTGAATTGACCCAAGCCCTCTTCGTTGACACCGAGGAAGGAGCCAAGCCAAGGGCGTTCGTGGACCAAAAATGTGCGCTGATCGTTGAGCCCGAAGAGGGCATGGTGATAGGCCACAAGAATTTCTGGTCCAGGTTTCAACGGCCTCATGAGCTCGTGACCCACCGACATGGCCAATTCAGCAGGTGACAAATCTTGATGCCATGCCTCTGACAAACTCACTGCGGGGTAACTTCGAGTCAGTCGGTTGGAACGCGCATTGATGCCGACACCAATGATGGCCACAGACCACTGGCTGCCGCGCCAGACGTTTTCCACCAAAATACCAGCGACTTTTCTGTGCATGCCTGCATGCCAAATCAATACATCATTGGGCCATTTGACTTGAATGGATCCCTCGGATTGTGATGCCGGGAGCTGCCTTAAAAGTGCGGCTCGAACCGCCAGCGCCGCGTGCATATTGAGGGTGGAGGGCTGCCAATGAGACTGCACGGGAAGGGCCAGACTCAAACAAACGTCACGTCGGGCCTCAGAACTCCAGCGCCGCTCTCGTTGACCGCGCCCCTCTGTTTGGTGATCCGTGGTGAAGAGGACGGGCCCCTTGGGTATGGAATGATTCAACCACTCCATGGCCCACTGGTTGGTGCTGGGTACAGAAGGAAGGTGGTGATGTTCCAAGATCATGACAGAGCTTTGGCATTCGTTGGGAAGGGCACGGCTTTCGACGTCCGTGTAACCCTGTCAAAAGTAGTACCTTTGCCTCCGCGCAAGAACGAATGAATTCGATCACACCTCCCCCAACAGAAGCCCTTGCCCAAGTGGTGGTTCAAGGCCTGGAAGCGATCAAAGCTCAAGACATTGTGTCGCTGGACTTGCGTCCGCTAACTCATGCCATTGCGTCAACTTTCATCGTCGCCTCAGCATCGAGTAGAAACCAGGTGGAAGCGCTGGCTCGATCTGTGGAAAGAGCAACTTCTGAGACTTTAAATGAACGTCCATGGGGGGTTCATGGTTTGAGAGGAGGGGAATGGGTGATTCTCGACTACAGCGATGTAGTTGTGCACATTTTTCACAGTGAAGCCCGCGCTCATTATGCGTTGGAAGAATTGTGGGGAGATGCTCCCATTCAACACCACAACTCGAATTGAACACAATGGACAAGAAAACTCCCAAAAACAAACCCTCGGGCAACGAAAAATCGAGCCAGCCTTCAGGAAAGCCCGGGCGACAGATGAATTTTTATTGGGTGTATGCCATTGTGGCTGTGCTTTTGCTGGTTACCATTTGGATGGGAGAATCCAGTGGACAGAAGAAGGTTCAGTGGCCCGAATTCAAAGAAATGGCGGAGGCTGGTCAGATTGTTCGCGTGACCCACAATGGTCAAACGGCCAACCTATTTTTCACACAGGCTGTGCGCGACAGCCTTTTTGGAGAGAGAACAGACCCGCAAATTTTACAAACACTCTATGCTGGAGCTGACGCCTCCATGAACATCCCTGATGGCGAGGCCTACCAAACGGACTTAAAGCAATTGCAAGAAGCTCATGGCTTCGATTTGCGATACGATCCGCCCAATGAGTGGGGAGGCCAAATACTGTCATGGGTCATTTTTCTCGGGTTGATGGTTGTGGTTTGGATGTTTCTGATGCGTCGTCTCGGTGGAGGTGCGCCAGGAGGAGGCCAAATTTTCAACATCGGCAAATCCAAAGCTCAGGTCTTGGAAAAGGGAGAGGGTACGGATGTGACATTCAACGATGTCGCTGGGGTGGATGGAGCCAAGGAGGAACTTCACGAAATCGTGGATTTCCTCAAGAATCCGGACAAGTACACAGAACTGGGCGCCAAAATTCCCAAGGGGGCGCTTCTCGTCGGTCCACCAGGCACAGGTAAAACACTTTTGGCCAAAGCGGTTGCTGGCGAAGCTCAGGTGCCCTTTTTCAGTTTGAGCGGATCAGATTTCGTCGAAATGTTTGTCGGCGTAGGTGCTTCGAGGGTTCGCGACCTGTTCAAGCAGGCCAAAGAAAAGTCTCCGGCAATCATATTCATTGATGAAATCGATGCAATTGGGCGCGCGCGTGGGAAGAATGCAAATTTCGGCTCCAACGACGAGCGAGAGAACACGCTCAACCAACTCCTGACGGAGATGGATGGTTTTGGAACCAACAGTGGGGTCATTATTCTCGCAGCCACCAACAGAGCAGATATTCTAGACAAGGCTTTGATGCGGGCTGGTCGTTTTGACCGACAGATTTATGTGGACATGCCGGACGTGAATGAGCGCAAAGCCATCTTTGACGTCCACCTGCGTCCCATCAAAACGGACAACTCCGTGGACATCGATTTTTTGTCAAAACAAACGCCTGGTTTCAGTGGTGCTGACATTGCGAATGTCTGCAACGAAGCGGCGCTGTTTGCTGCCAGAAAAGAAAGACAACTGGTGTCTCACCAAGATTTTTTGGATGCGGTGGATCGCATCATTGGTGGGCTGGAAAAGCGAACAAAAATCATTACTGAAAATGAGAAAAACACCATTGCCTTCCATGAAGCGGGTCACGCAGTGGTCAGTTGGTTGGTGGAGTTCGCATCTCCACTTGTCAAGGTGAGCATCGTCCCGCGTGGTCAAAGTTTAGGTGCCGCATGGTATCTCCCAGAGGAGCGGGCAATCACGACAACAGAGCAAATTTTTGATGAGATGTGCGCTGCGTTAGGGGGGCGCGCTGCAGAGGAAATCATGTTCGGAAAAATTTCGACCGGGGCCTTGAGTGATTTGGAAAAAGTGACCAAACAAGCGTACTCCATGGTATCCATTTACGGATTGAATGACCGCATCGGCAACCGAAGTTATTACGACAGCCGAGGGGAGAGTTCGTTTACCAAACCCTACAGCGAAGAGACGGCGCGCATCATCGACGAAGAGGTGAGTGCAGTGATTGAGAAAGCTTACGACCGCGCAAAAGACATTCTTGCGACCAACCGAGAAAAGCTTGAAGCGTTGGCCCAATCTCTTCTCGACAACGAAGTCATTTTCAAAGAAGACGTTGAACGCATTCTTGGAGCGCGGCCATTTGCCCCAGCTGCTTCTGTGCTCAAGGATGGAGTCCAAGAGGGGGAAGCAGAAAACAAACCATCTACTGAATCTGAGGTTGAATTAGCGTCGGAGGATGCCCCTGGCGAATCGACTGCGGAAGAATGAAGGGATGGGTGCTCGCGACACGGTGTCAAGATGCCACCATGGCGCCGCTCATTCAGGGAGGTCTCGATTCTGTAGGTATTCCATCTGTGTTGCTCAACAAGCGCGACTCGAGCTACGTGGGGATGGCATTTGCGTCTCGGCCCCTCGAAATTTGGGTCCCAGAAGCGCATGCCGAGGATGCTCAGGCTTGGCTAAAATCACTTGAAGGATGAGTGGAAAAAATCCACACGAATTCAGAACTCGCGCGCTCACAGGTGGTTTGATTGTGGCAGTAGTCACGGGAGCTGTGATGTGGTCTGTTTGGAGCAATGCGCTGTTGTGGGTCGTTGTGGCTACCATGTCTTGGATAGAGTGGCTGAATGCACCTGAAGGACCAGTCACAAAGTGGCCCAAAGCGTTGCTCTTTCTATTTCCTGTTCCTGCCCTCTTGGCTTTGATTTGGATGGGGTTGGCAGAACCGTACAACCCGTACCCGACCTTGTTTTTTATATGGATGATTTGGGCCAATGATACAGGGGCCTATCTCGTGGGAAAACCCTTGGGTAAGCGCAAAATTTGGCCGTCCGTTTCGCCGGGAAAGTCGTGGGAGGGAGCTATTGGTGGAGCATTATCTGCATCGCTTGTGGCTTGGGCATCGCTAGGTGTGGAGTGGTCTTGGATGGGCTTTGTAATGGGATTCTTGTCCACGGCAGGGGACCTTACTCAAAGTGCCTGGAAGCGTCGACGCAACTTGAAAGACTCTGGGACTTTACTTCCAGGTCACGGCGGAATCATGGACAGATTTGATGGCTTTGTTTACGCAGCTCCAGTGTATGTCGTTCTTTGGTGCATTTTCACCCTTTAAAACAGAGAATTCATGAGATTGCACAGGGAGGGACATGGATTGATTGCTTTGGCAGTGGTGACGGGAGCAGTCTTGGTTTGGATTGTGGTGTGGCTGGGGGCCCCGGATTGGGCGGTCCGATTGATGTTGCTCCTCGCCGTGGTCGATGTTGTTCTCGTGGCTCAATTCTTCCGCATCCCCGCGCGTACCGTTGCGGCCAAAGAGGGCGAAGTATTGTGTCCTTCGGATGGCAAGGTGGTTGTGATTGAGGAGGTCGAAGAGCCCGAGGTCTTTGGAGACAAGCGAATTCAGGTGAGCATCTTCATGAGCCCTCTCAACGTTCATGCTCAATGGTCTCCGATTGCGGGTGAAGTGAGCCACACGAAATATCACCCGGGCAAATATTTAGTGGCTTGGCATCCCAAAAGCAGCACGGAGAACGAGCGAACCACGTTGGTGATTCAAGGTGAGCGCGGATCTGTCCTTTTTCGACAAATTGCCGGTGCTGTGGCCCGACGTATTCGATGGTACATTCAACCTGGACAGCGAGTTGACATCGGTGAAGAGGTCGGCTTCATCAAATTTGGTTCGCGCATTGACGTTTTTCTTCCGCTTGGGTCAAATGTCCACGTTGAGCTCGGGCAAAAAGTAAAAGGTCGAGAAACCGTCTTGGCTACGCTGCCCGATTGAGCTTGGTGGTTTGGTCTTCCCCCTCACGGACATTACTTTGGGTGCAAAATCAGATTATCATGAAACACTTTGCCTTTTTCGTGCTCTGCTTACTCGTCGCAGCGCCCACGTTTGCTCAAAAGCACGCGCTTGAGCGTGCACCCCAAGTCTCAGTCTCTTCGCGTGTCAAGGCCCCGATGCCTACTCATGCTGTTTTGGACATCGATCACCGTCCAGAAATGCCTGTGAACAATCAACCTACGCAAGCCGCTGAACACTTTCAAATTAGAGAGCTCGTGGTGGAGCGCCAGGTCATAGGATTGACACAATATGACCTTCAGTCAAATGCGGCCATTGATGACCGTGTCGCAGGCAATGGAAGTGCAGTGAGCGCTGCATGGACGATGAGTCTTGATGTCAGCCCCTTCGAGGATCGGGGCACGGGCTACAACTTTTACGACGGTGACTTGTGGGACGAACAGCCTTATGAACGCATCGAGAATGTCCGCATTGGATGGCCATCCATCAATCATCTTGGTGACGGCCGTGAAGTGGTCATCAGTCACGCCGCCGTGGAAACAGGACTTCACATGGTGCGTCGCGACGCAGGCACAGGTTCATGGGTGGATTCAGATCTCCCCAACAATGCAATCCTAGACGACGGAACGACCGTAGGCAACCTCTGGCCTCGTGCGGCAGTGGGTGGACTGAATGATGAAATCATACATGTTATCTGCATCACCACGCCCGTGGCCAACGGTGGTTTGGAATATCAAGGTCAGGATGGTGCGTTGTTGTACTACCGGTCATTGGATTACGGGGATACTTGGGAGATGCAGACGTTTCCTCAGTTGGACTCGTCCAACTTCATCAACATGAGCGCGGATGCCTACGCCATTCATGCACATGAAGGTGTGGTTGCGTTTGCGGTATTCAACGATTTGCAAGACAGCTTTGTCATGATTTCTGATGATGCCGGTGACAATTGGGAGTATCACGTCATTGCGGATTTCCCTGTGGACATGTACACCGTGGACAGCGGCCTGCCAGACAGCCTAGGTTACGACTTTGATGGCGACGGTATTTTCGCAGAATACCTCAACTCAGACGGTGCAGGAGATGTACACGTGGATGAGTTTGGCACCGTTCACTGTGTGTTTGGAGCGATGTATTACGCCGATGCCGACACCACAGACGCGAATTTCAGTTTCTTTCCAGGGACCAATGGATTGCAATATTGGCGTGAAGATTTTGGCAATGACAGCAGTGTGACCATCGCTTATGCCTATGACGTAGATGAGAGTGGGGCACTTGATTTAGAGGACGACATTGCGTTGTACTTCGTGAATCTCGCGGGCATTCCTAGCATGGGTTCGGACGAAGACGGGAACCTCTATGTGAGCTACAGCGCCATCATGGAGAACTACAGTTCAGGCACCCAGAACTACCGACACATCTATCTCGTCAATTCAGAGGACAATGGAGATACTTGGAACAGTGATGAAGCTTGTGATTTAACCCCAGACATCGATTTCGACGGGTACGAGTCCATTTTTGGATCCATCAGCCCGCGTCTGGACGAACACGTAGAATTGATTTACCAACGTGACTTTGAGCCTGGGCTGCATATTCGCGGGGATGAAGATCCGTTGGACGTCAATGAAATTGTACACATTCGCGTGCCCATCGACGATTTAGGTGAGTGCGCTGACATCGAATTCGAAGATTGGGTTGGTTTGGCAGAGGCTTTTCAGCCTGGGCAAGTTCAGCTCTTTCCCAACCCAGCCAGTACGCAGGTGGAACTCGTCATTGACCGACCTGGAGCCCACGATGTACGCGTATTAGACATCGAGGGACGCCAACATATGGGGTGGACAACGACGGGTCTGGTGGAACGCATGGATGTGCGTGCTTTGATTCCGGGTATGTATTTCGTCGAATTGACGCAAGGAACACAACGCACCGTGGTGCGTCTTGCGGTTCACTGAACCAAGGCATTTGACTGCCATAAAGCGGCACTTCTGTGTCGCTTTTTTTATGTCCCAACGCATCTTTGCCTCATGAACGTGCACTTGCTCTCCATTGGTGATGAATTGCTCATCGGTCAAACCATCAACACCAATGCCGCCTGGATGGGCAAGAAACTGACTGAGGACGGTTGGCGCGTGTCTCGTGTGGTGATTTTGTCAGATGACCCCGAGACCATCCGTCGCGAGTTGGACGACGCACTTTCCATTGCGGATGCTGTGCTGTTGACAGGAGGATTGGGACCCACCAAAGACGACTTAACCAAGCATGTCTTGGCGGACTACTTTGGTACAGAACTGGTGATGCACCAGGACATTGCAGACAAAATCAAGGCGTGGTTTGAATCACGCAATGTGCCCTTTCACGAAGTCAATCGACTTCAGGCCATGTTGCCAAGGGACTGCACAGTGCTGCCCAACCCCTTGGGCACGGCATCGGGCATGTGGTTTGAAAGGCCATCTGGTCAGGTCGTGGTGAGCATGCCAGGCGTGCCTTATGAAATGGAAGGTCTTATGATGAGTGAAGTCTTGCCACGACTCCGATCCCATTTCAAGCTGCCGACCACCCTGTATGAGACCATCGTTACAACTGGCATAGGAGAATCGTCGCTTGCCGCCTTGGTTTCAGATTGGGAAAGCGCGCTGCCGAGCAAAGGAGTGTCACTTGCCTATTTGCCCTCTCCAGGACAGGTCAAGGTGCGAATTGGCGTCCAAGGCCCGGCAGAGGATCGAAAATCACTGGCTCACCTGTTGGAAGCTGAGGCGCAGGCTTTTGTGGATTTGGCCTACGACCACGTCATTGGTCGCGGTGACTCTGGGTTGCCTGAAGCTGTCTTGAACATGCTGAAGAAACGTGGAGAAACGCTGTGTACAGCAGAGTCTTGCACGGGTGGTCAAATTGCAGCAATGCTGACGGCGGTGCCTGGAGCCAGCGCATCGATGTGGGGAGGTGTGGTGGCCTATGACAACAGGGTGAAGCAAGACCTCCTTGGCGTGAGTGCAGAGAATTTGGCCAAACACGGCGCCGTCAGTGAATGCGTTGTGAAGGCCATGGCACGGGGTGCCAGAATGCGTTTGGGAACAGACTGGGCCTTGGCCACGTCTGGCGTTGCGGGACCCAGCGGAGGTACAGCAGCGAAGCCAGTTGGGCTGGTGTGGATGGCGGTGGCAGGTCCAGAAGGAGAGATGGCGTGGTGTCATCGCTTTGGTTCACAGCGAGAACGAATTGTTCAACGCGCTTCGCGACGAATTCTCACTCATCTTCATGAAGCCATGCGCGAGGGACCGAGGCGGGTTGGATGAATGGGGAAAAAGTTGTTTCTTTGCAGTCCTTAAAAAGAGAGCCATGAGCCGCATCTGTGAAATAACTGGGAAGAAAGCGATGGTGGGAAACAACGTTTCTCACTCTAACCGTAAGACAAAGCGTCGTTTCTACCCCAATCTCCAGAGAAAGCGATTCTACATTCCTGAAGAAGATCGCTGGGTGACCTTGCGCGTTTCGGCCAAGGCCATTCGCACCATCAGCAAAATTGGCGTGCTCGCAGCCATGAAGCGCGGCGAAGAGCTTGGAGTTCTCCAAGCGAAGTAATCGCTTGGGAATAGGGGAGTTTCTCCCATCACAACGACCCGACCAAAACGGCGGGTCGTTTGCGTTTCTGGAACTGAAGTAGACAAAGCACAGAATGGCAGCACAAAAAAAAGACGCCCTGATGGGCGCCTTTGGTTTTTCGTTGTGTAGTCCAACGACTCAATGCCGGGCAATCAAAGTTGACCGCCGAAAATCAATTGTTTCCCAAAATCAATGGCAACCCATCGTCGCCTCCACCAACCACCACAATTTTTGTGTTGTTGCTCTTGGCGATTTCCTTGGTGGCTTCGATGCCCTTCCACTTGAGTAGCTTTTCGCTCAACCCCTTGGAAATGATCTCTTCAAAGTCTCTTATGCCGGCAGCCTCAATACGCAGCCGATCCGCTTCTTTTTGGGCTTTTTCGAGGCGGAATTCGTACTCTAGAGATTCCTGTTCCTGTTGAAGTTTCCTTTCGATGGCCTGCTCAAGGGTGGTTGGCAGTGTAATGTTTCGAATCAAAACATCATTGAGCTGAATGTAGTTTTCTGCGAGCTTTTCTGCGAGCTGATTTTTGATTTCCAGCTGGATTTGTTCGCGCTTGGTGGTGTTGAACTCCTCCGGTAGATACTTTGCAATCACCTCTCGTGCCACCGAACGCATTGCTGGACGAATGACTTTCTCTTCATAATTCCGGCCTCTTTCGATCTCGAGCCTACCTAGGTTTTCATATTGAGGCTGCGTAAAGACCGTCATGTCCATGTTGATTTTCAGAAGATTTGAACTCAGGACTTCCAGAGCCTCCATTTGCTCCGTTTGGCGGATTTCATACTCATACACTTTGTTCCAAGGTGCTTTGAAGTGGAATCCACTTTTCAGCGGTGATTCATCAGGATCCACTCCTTCGCCAAAGGTGTGGAAAGTCAAACCGGCATAACCCGATGGAACGGTAACCGTCAAGGACCCCCACAACATGAATACAGGAAGGAAAATGATCAAAACAAGGAGGATGCCGCGCAATCGCCGGCGGTCTTCAGGGGAGGCAGACATATTCATGGGTGAAAGATAGCTCGAGGAGGGGGGAACTCACAATGTAGACTGCGGTGTTCACGGCCTTTAACGGCTGCCGCTTGCCCTTCGAATGGCCCATTCTGCGGTGAGCATGATCAAGAGGGTGAGGAGCAACCACAGTTGTGCATGCAAGGGCATTCTCTCGGACGAGGTGTGGACGACATCCTGGCTCTCGGTGCCATCGGCAAATGCAGCCCAGGCTTGGCCAATTTCTTCCATGTCGTTAGAATCATTTAGGGTTCCGAGATAAGCTCCCTCGGTGCGCAATGCAAGCCTCCTGAGCAAGCCGTGGTCGGCAGGCACCAAGCTGGCTTCAGCTTGCACAGCATTCACCACCAACCTTCCACGCTCACTCAGTTGCTCGCCGTTTTGAGTGCATGTGGCTACCCAGTTGTAGACTCCGGGAAGCAGCATGCCCAAATCGAGACTGAAATCTGTTCCGCTGGAATTTTCTATGAATCGATGAACAGTCGGTTCTGCATCATTTCGCATCAATTCCAAAGAGACTTCTACGTTGATGGTAGGAGAGAGAGAGGCGTCATACACTTCTGCGGTCAGCTGGCATCGGAGATCTTCATCCATTCGTTCAGGAGCTCGAATCCGAAGGCGCTTGACATCGTCGCGGCTGCTGAGGTATTGGAGCGTGCGATTGACCAATTCATCAAAGGCCGCACTTTCGCCATCATGGATGACGAGATCTTGCATTCGCCATCTCCACAACCCTTCGCCTAAGGTGACGGCCACACGACGTGAG
>Ga0160422_10001242_pt1 | contig 15964 bp, 16 predicted proteins | sample Fk160mmetaG_FD_108192 | JGI IMG/M metagenome (GOLD analysis project Ga0160422, IMG submission 108192) | Marine microbial communities from the Central Pacific Ocean - Fk160115 60m metaG | ecosystem: Environmental > Aquatic > Marine > Oceanic > Photic zone | place: The Central Pacific Ocean... | reverse complement strand
GCATACGATTTATCCGGATTATTCATAATACCGTCATATTGTCCGTGTGACGGCGGATAATGAGACAAAACGTTTTTACCCGGTGGACACATTTGATACATTTGCTTCGTTTTTTCATCCCAATTTGGTAAAAATCGTGAATGACTATCAATTTGAAGAAAAAATTCTTCCCCATCCCACAAATGCGAACAAACATATCGCGCCCACGTTGGACCTCGTGCTTCCATGTGCGAAACTGTGTTAATTCGTACTTGATCCATATATTTGAAATCTTGAATCATGCATTCTTCACTTTGATCTTTGTTTTGCTGACACAAACCAACAAATATTTTTTCCGGTTCTTTTGCCTTTTCAAACATATCTTCCAACGTCTTTCTGCACTCACTGTCTCTATAACTTGCAATGGAAACAAAAATACAATCGGGGCGTTCTTGGGAATAAGAATAATCTTTATGGTACGATTCTTGGAAAAATTTGCTATATTGCGTATCAAATCCTTCTTGTGTCCACTTTTTGGTGTAATATAAAGAACAAACAAACAGAATCATAAATAACAATAAAAAGGGAAAAAAAGTTGATTTCATTTACATTAGAGATATATATTTTTTTGGCACAAATTTATGATTCAATTCAAAGTTTGACTAAAAGTGTCAGATTTGTTGTCATAATATCCTATGGGTTGCACAAGTTTTGTGATTGGGTTGTAATAATATGCGTCCTTGTAGTCCACGTCGTAAAAGAAGTCCACTGCTTTCAATGTTTTTAACCGATAAATAATAGGTTGGTCTGTCCACAACATTTTGTATTTTTCCAACCAATCCGCTGCATATATCAAGCCACCACCATTGTCACTCGTATACACTTCATTGTGTTCATTCATATAGTGTGGTTTATTCTTGACAAGCCCCAAATACGTCAAACGGTCGCCTTCACATACTTGTGGAATGTAAGATGTATATGTAATAGGATAATATGACGGACATGACGACAATACACAACGGGTTGCTTTCAGTGCAAAATTCATTATTTTTATTGGTAATGGATTGGAACTATATTTTTGTTTCAATTTTTAATACACTCTTTTTGCCAGAGGGATTTGATGTACTTCGTCATTCAATGGATGAACAATGACATTTCGCGTGGATAGTTTTACTTTATTATGTTTGATATATCCTAATGTATGTTTTAACCAATTTTTATCATCTCGTTCTGGATAATCTTCATGTGAATGCGCTCCCCGGCTTTCTTTTCGCGAATAAGATCCATACATCGTAACCATTGCGTTATCCAATAAATTTTTTAATTCAAGTATTTCCACATATTCAGTATTGAATAAATCAGACTTATCTGCAATATAGGTTCTATCAAACAACATGTATAATTCTGTTAATTTTTCTACACCTTCTTGTAAAGATTGATCATTACGAAACACTCCCGCATGATTTTGCATTACTTTTTGCATCTTTAAACGAATCTCGCTAACACTTAAATCGCCAGAACGTGTCAAATAAGCAAGGTTTCTTTCATAATCTTCTTTAAGCATACACCGATCATATTCTTCAATCATGTCACCTGGTTTGTTTATACTATGTATGTTTTCAGCACATGCCTTTCCAAAAACCACAATATCTAATAGTGAATTGGCTCCCAAACGATTGGCACCATGAACAGAACTACATGCTGCTTCACCAGCGGCCCATAATCCATTTACAATTTGATTCTCATTATTTTCATTTGGACACAATACTTGACCTTTCCAATTTGTTGGGATGCCTCCCATGTTGTAATGAACCGTCGGAATAACTGGAACTGGTTCTTTTGTGACATCTACGTTGGCAAATATTTTTGCTGTTTCTGATATACCTGGTAATCTTTCTTGTAATAAATCATTTGGTAAATGAGATAATGACAATAATATATGATCTTTATCTTTACCGACTCCACGTCCTTCTAAAATTTCTTTGGTCATTGCTCTAGATACCACATCACGACTTGCCAAATCTTTCGCACTTGGTGCATATCGTTCCATAAATCGTTCTCCTTTGGAATTTACCAAAAATCCACCTTCACCACGACAACCTTCCGTGAGTAAAACTCCTGCCCCGTATACGCCGGTTGGATGAAACTGTACAAACTCGGGATCTTGTAAAGGTATTCCTTTTCTCAAACACATTGCGTTACCATCACCAGTACACGTGTGAGCACTTGTTGCTGAAAAATAACAACGCCCATACCCCCCCGTAGCAATAACTGTATTTTTAGATCTTAAGATATGATAAGTTCCATCTTGCATATTGTAAGCTAAACAACCCACACAAGTATCATTGGACTCATTCATCAATAAATCTAATGCAAAATATTCAATAAAAAAATTTGCTTTAAAATCCAATGATTTTCCATAAAGAGTATGCAACATGGCATGCCCGGTTCTATCGGCAGCACATGCAGTACGATATGCCTGACCCCCTTTTCCATAATTCAAACTTTGACCACCAAATGCGCGTTGATAAATTTTTCCTTCTTTGGTTCTAGAAAAAGGTAATCCAAATTGTTCTAACTCCAATACTACTTTTGGTGCTTCTTTACACATATAATGTATTGCATCTTGATCTCCTAACCAATCGCTACCTTTTACAGTGTCATAAAAATGCCACTTCCAATCATCTTCTGTTATATTTCCTAACGATGCATTAATACCCCCTTGAGCCGCAACGGTATGAGAACGCGTTGGAAATAGCTTAGAAATACATGCTACGTTAAATCCTTTTTCGGTCAATCCCATTGTTGCTCTTAATCCCGCACCACCAGCACCCACCACCAACGCATCAAAAATATGTTCTTTGATCTGTGAAAATCCACGTCTCATTATATAAATATAGGTGTATCATTTAAATAAATTATTCATCTTATTGATAACAGTTTGTTGATCACTTTTATAAATACTTTCATTTAAAGATTTGACTCCTTGTTTTGAAAATAGATCAAAAAAATAATCAATGGGTTTCATATATTGTACACCACAAGACGCAATAAATGAACCCCCAATCAATACCCAAGAACTCTTTGTAGTCTTTGTATTTTGTATCAATGTCGGGTATGCGTCCCATAAGAAATGTCGTATACCACCAAATGTATGATATACAAATGGAAAGGATACACACGTGTTCATAAATATATGATGATATGACGAAAGATTATAATAATATGTTTGAATTGGAATATCACAAATATTAACAATCCCTCCACCTAAAAATAATCCCGAACAAAATACACCAGTAATTCGGTTTGTAATGGAAGTCAATGCAGTAATAGGAAATTTATAGATTTTCACATGAGGAGATACTTTCATAATAATATTATTTATTGTGATTTATTTAAATATATCTACAGATTGAATAATATATGAACTTGTTACGCCCTGACCATCATATGAGTTATTTAAAATATTACCACATGTCATCCAAACTACTTATTCCGTCACTTTTTGCTTGCGTGTTGAGTCAAAAATATGATTTACCATTTGCCTCATTTTTTCATTCTTTTGGTGTATTGAATACCAGCTTTCATTCATATGTATCTTTGAGTACAATATTGACAGATTATGTGAAACCAAGACCTTTGAACACCATATTAAGAAGTGGAAATATAGGAATACATTTTATTGCAACTATTTCTTATTTAACGCAAATAAATTCATTTCATTTTTGATATAATAATTTTATTCTATAATAAAGTAGATGAAACAATCCGTACTTCGTATATATAGAAGCAATTCCAAACGAAGAGCTATGGAATCGTTTATTATCAATCAAAAAGAATGCGGTCCAATGGTACTGGATGGTCTTTTGTACATTAAAGATAATTTAGACAGCACACTCGGCTTTAGACGTTCATGCAGGGAAGGTATTTGTGGTTCATGTGCGATGAATATTGATGGAAAAAATACGCTAGCATGTTTGACCCCGTTAAAAGAAAACATGGTATTATATCCATTACCACATATGCCAATATTGAAAGATTTAATACCCGACATGAAACAATTTTACAAACAATATGAATCTATAAAACCTTGGTTACATCATAATAAAAAAAATCCACATTCAGAAATCATTCAATCCATTGAAGAACGAAAAAAGTTGGATGGTATGTATGAGTGTATTTTATGCGCGTGCTGTAGTACATCATGTCCAAGTTATTGGTGGAATTCAGATAATGAATATTTAGGGCCTGCTGTTTTAATGCAAGCATTTCGTTGGATCGAAGATTCTAGGGATGAAAATACTGAAGAAAGACTTGAATTTCTAAACGATGCGATGAAAGTCTACCGATGCAAGAGTATCATGAACTGCAGTAATACGTGTCCAAAGGGATTAAATCCAGCTCAAGCAATTGGAAAATTAAAACAACGTATTGAAGAAATAAACTAATGTAAGCACTGATCAAACAACAATGATTTTACATCCATCGCAGATTGAGGTTTATAATTGTAAATGATATTTTGAAAAAACAAATATTCATATAAAAATAACGAAATTAAAACAATTGCATCTTGTTTCAAAACATAAACGTTAATGTTCCTTATACTCTGACCATTCCATTTTAACAAAAGATTCAATACAACAATAATACCGAGCAAATATCCATTCAATACATATGTGAAGCGCAATGGAACATTATTATTGTATATACGGTGCTCACTTTCCATATATTCATACAAAGGTGCTAAATCTAGGTCCATATTGAGACAAAATAAATTACTTATCATAATAATATCTTTGAAATGAGATTTAAATGCTTTTTCTTCTTGGTCCACAATATAAAACCAAAAAAATATACTCTCAAACACAGAAAATAAAAACACATGCGATACAATGTGATAAATCTTGACAAGTTTTGTATCTTTTTTCGTTTTTTCTTGTTCTATGAGCATGATTACATCTTGATTCGTCCGAACATGAGATTCATTATAAATGGTAGATAATTCTATTTCATGCATATGCGGCTTATACATACGAAACTTTATATTTCTTTTGATTTAAATATTATTTTTCTATATATGGCAAGTATGCGAAATCTGCCATTTATTCACGAATGGATTTATGACACAAATAAAGAAAAAATAGATACGTTGTCAGAAGTATCCCAAATATCCCCGGCATCTATTAGTAATTATATCAAAGTAAGAGATGAACTGTTGATGCTTTATCAGAAAAAGTGTTTGAATCCTCATCACAAGGATTACAAAGAATGTGATTTAATTAGTAAATTGTTGGGGCTTCCTTAAATGCTCTTGGCAGGGTTCGAACCTGCGACTTCCGGCTCATAAGACCAGCACTCTAACCAACTGAGTTACAAGAGCATATTACATGTTTATACATGATTTGTCTTTAAATTTATTTTTCAAGTAATAAATAATATATGAGGATTGTGTATGAAGTTTTGGATTTTAGTAACTCCCTTTTTATGGAGTGTAGTAGATTCTTTTTCTTTACAACGTCGTCAGCTCATTCAAGGTGGTGCGAGTTCAATTGGTTTCGTGTCTAATTCTAATTCCAGAAATACATTGTCACAAAATAATGAACCAAATAGTGCAAGTGATGAAGTTGGAATTTTACAAGAAACCTATAATGAATTGTATTTTTATGGCCCTGTAAATCAGCGAAGTTGTTTTGAATTAAAGAGACAAATCAAAGACATGGACATTAAATTGAAAACATTAAGTATTCAATATCAAATAGATCCTCCACCCATTCACTTACATATTCAAAGTCAAGGAGGGAGTTTATATCACACCTTATATATTATTGATTTGATTCGTAAATCTGACAGCGATATTTATACTTATGTGGACGGATTTGCCGCAAGCGCAGCCACATTGATGAGTGTGGTAGGTAAAAAGCGCTACATGACAAAACATTCTCTCATGTTGATTCACCAGTTGTCTGGAGCCGACAGTGGAAAATTTGACGAATTACAAGATCAATTAAGCAATATGAGTATATTGATGACCATGATCATAGAATTGTATTTAGAAAAAACTAAAATAGATAAAGCCACATTAATGGAATTGCTCCGGAAAGATTTGTGGCTAGACGCAGAAACGTGTTTAAAATATGGATTGGTGGATGAAATTATATGAACAAAAAAATTGAAGTAATTTGTCTCTTGATTTCATAAACATAGAGACAAATTATGCCATCTTGTATTTGTGAAGTTCCCGATGAACAGCTGTTCTTTTATGATACAAAAGGATTTCCACAATGCGTTATTTGTATGGACATCATTACAGACACAAATAAGGTCGTGTTAAGCTGCAATCACGAATATCACGCTTCTTGTATGATGGAAAATGTGGTTCATTCCAACAATACTTGTCCATTATGTCGTAAAGTGGTATCCAAACAGGCATATCATTTACCAGATTTGAACGAAGATACTAGTATTTCATTGATTAAAACCACATTTCATGATGAGTTCGAACACATTGCCAATGATTTCGTGAATGATCGTTTATTTGAATCCTTTTCAGAACACGACAAAGGGTTAGTCAAGGTGAAAATGGGAATATGTATGACCGCATTTGGGTTTAGTGTAGCCAAAAATATCAAAAAATGGATAGACCAAGGAAATGATCGTATTATACCTGAAGTTCAAAATAGTGAAATAAATGAAATAATACAACACCATGACAATGATGCAGAATTATTTGAATTCATAGAAGATTACAATTTAGGAGCATATTCACAAAGAATTCTAGAAAATAACTATCTCAATGAATTTGAGAACTTTCTCAACGCAGATATAGAAACACTAATGTGGCCACCTGGGCGCTCACTTCATGATGAAAATGGACCTCTCTTTAGTCGCCAAGAAGCTGAAGACATCATGGGTGCCATTATTCGCTATTTTAGTAATGAAATGAATGAAACAGATTGATAAAAAATTGAAATGAAATGAAATCAAATAAATATAGATATTATATTCATCATGGACAACAATGATGTACTGTTTTGCCCCCATTGCCATAAAGAAATGCATACTTTAACTGGACTGAAGATACACATTAAATATTATTGTTCTATGGTTTCACAAAATACTATGACCGTTTACATTTATACATTTTAGAAAGGCGCTTCTTTCATCAGGTGTCATCGTTTCCACATATTCTTGAGCACTCATTTTATATTTTTTTTGAATCATATATTCCACATGTGCCGGATTATCTCGCCGATTTTGTCTCTTACTTACAATACGAACCCCGTGTCGGTGCCAATTGTTTTCATGTCTGCAACATGGACACAAAAGAGGGTCTTCTAAATCTTCTTCGTCTGATTCATATGTTTCGTTATCTTCTTGATATTCGCGTGATTCATGTAATTGAAATACCTTATCTTTGGCAATACAGTCATAATGAACACGATGATGACACTTTTCACATTTATAAATTCCCATTGCATTTTCGCCTACATCTACATTTAAGTTCACATTCGTGTTATTCACAATATAACTACATACATTTATGTTTTCATGACACACTTCGTGATCATAAATAAACTCTAAACAATAAGGACATTTGTCTTCTTTTTCTTTTTGAATTTCGATTTCTCGTTGGAGATATAGGTACACTTCCTTCATTTTACACGCATACAATTGTTTCCACTTTTGCACTTCTTTTTCATATGTTTCTTCATCTAAAGATCCGTCGTTTAGACCACGTGTTAAATTTTTCTTGACTTGTGAAAACGGGAGCTTGTTTTCCGCTTCTGTGATCATATCATGACATGAAAGACAGACAAACTGACATTTATCTATTTCATGTAATATGTCTTCCAACTCATATCCTTGAAGGATCATTGTGGATACAGATTCTTGTTTGTTGAACATATTCAAATGATCAAAATGAAACCGAACCCCTTGTTTCCCTTTAATCGTTTTACAAATATGACAAGCTCGGTTGTCTCCCCATATTTCTCGGACTTGGCTCCACAGCGTATCACGTTCGTCTTGGTGGTCGCACCAACACGAATCGCACACATGGTGTTGTTTCCATACATGAATTTTTCCTTCCTTCATTTTAGGCAACATATGTCCGCACTCATGGCAAAAGATCTGTTGCTCTGGTACCACCAACGCACGATAATCCAGAGGTATATTTACCCATACTTCTATGGGTATTTCATTGTATAATTCTCTACATTTGTTTTCCGATATATCAAATGTAGAAGATACTTGTTGTATCAATTCTTGTTTCTCTATATGTGTGTTTAATCCAATTTTTTGTAATTCTTTTTTGACATTTTCGTGCAAAGTAGTGATAGATAATTCTTTTTGGGCAGCTACACATGGCTTACACGTACCCTTATGGGTCAATATGTCACATACTTTACCACTTTTTTCTTCTTTACAAGTTGCGCACCAAAAAGATACGACTTTCACACTTTTGTCGCTAGTAAGACGACAAATATCTTGCTTCACTCCATACTGATATAACGCAGTGTGAAATTGCTTTTTGTACTCGTTCAACTCACAAGTACATTCCATAATAGTTTGTTTGATGTATAACAGCATTTAATATTTCAATTTTTATCCGCAAATTATTCATTTGCTTTTAATTTTTCTTTCCACGCAATGATTTTTGATTGTGCATTTTTCTTCCATGACGTCAAATTATTCGTAATATTCCGCATTAATATGGTTTCCAATTGTTGATTCAATACTTTCAGACGAATAATCTGTTGCACTAATTTCAGTGTATTGTTTTTGATATGAATAATTTGATTTGTATAAGTGTCCGTGATTGAACCCGGAGGGCCATTAAAAATCACATAACATTCAGAATAAAATCGCTCCGCCCATATCCACGAAATAGAATTGGATTGCATTGCAGCACAAACATCAGCGCACCGCAATATATAAGTGAGTGTCACCATTCTTCCCTCCTCCGTTTCTGTATCTATTTTTCCATATGTATCATGATTCTTCTGAATGACGCTATTTAAATATGCATTACGAACATTATTCCCAATATCCGTACCTAATACCAAATCAATGACAGTTTTGCGGAATTTTTTAATTTCCGTTTTACTCATATTGATCAAAAAATTATATTCATCTTTTTCTAACAAGTTAAATGTAAATGTTAAAGAATTATTTTCAAGTATGCTTTGATCGTTGTATATAAGCGCAATATCCTTCCCAAACAGCAACGAATTAAATCCACCAGGATGCTCTACATCATGCACTAAAGCAGATATTAACAATGCCAAATGTTCAATAGGAGTAAAATCGAAACAAACACTATCGCATAAGTTTTCCCACAAAATAGTGGTACTGTTAAATACATGTAACGCATGCAAAAAATTGTGATAATGGTTTTCTTTATAGTTTTCATGTACTACTTCAATGAAGCGTTTTAATTTATTTTCTACATCATTTGATTTATTTTCAAAACAATAAACATCCAAACATTTTTGCAGCACATAATCGTCTGGTTCTTTCATCACAGCAACTTTATCATATGAATCTGTCCATTTGTCATCATATTGTTCTGGAAAAATGGTTGCCATTAATGTACAATTCCTTATTTTTTTTTATATTCTTTCTAAAAATGTTTATCTTGTAACACCTCTGAACCATCCCAATCTGCACGTTTCGGAGATCCACGTAACAGTTCCGCCCGATTTTGTATATGTGTTGTGGTATCATACATAAATCTGTAAGAAAGAGGTATCGTCACATATCTCTGTTTATGTTGTATTTCTAATATATTTGCTTCGTTGTATAAGCGACATGCCTCTCCAAATTCTTGATTCAAGAAACAATCCATTGCTTTATTTTGAAGATCACATATAGAAATAATTAATTCATCTACACTTTCTTTCATTGCCACAATTTCCCATAAAAGGGTTGGAATACTTTTTCCCTTGACAACAACAATATCTACGGGACGAGCAATAAAACGATTGGATACTTCTCCAGATTTATAGGTATCATCTGTGACCAAGAGCTCCGTGTTGTACCGCTTGTTTAATTCCTCTAAACGAGACGCAAGATTTACGCTATCACCCAACACACCGTATTTTAATCGTTTATGAGAACCAATATTACCATGAAATACTTCACCCGTATTCACCCCAACACGAATAGACACTTCCGGAAATCCGTCTTTTTTCCATTTCTCACGAAGCTCTGCAAGTTTGAGTTGCATCCGAAGCGCACATTCAATACTTTTTTCAGCATGGTTTGGTAATTCCAGTGGCGCATTCCACACCGCCAATATGGCATCTCCTACGTATTCCAAAATAGTGCCATTGGTTTGAGAGACAATTTCTTCCATTGCATCAAAATATTCCGTCAGCAACATGAGAATTTCACTTGGTTTTAATTCTTCACAAATAGTGGTGAAACTTTTTATATCAGAAAAGAAAATAGACAACGTACGTCGTTCTACTTGAATACTTGCTTCTTTATTGGATTTCATTAAATTTTTAACAACCGGAATGGGTACATACCGGGAAAAAGAAATAATCGTATTTTGCAGGCGTTTAAATGAGTCAGTTAGTTCATTGATTTCATGAATTTCCGATACTTCGAGTTTATGTTCGTCGTTAAATTTAAATTCTTGCATTTCTTTCATTTTATCACAAATCATTTGCAATGGATCTGAAATCAAACGAGAAATTTTGTCCGTGTCTTTTGAAATGACAAAAGAACTGGTGATAAGCAATCCCAACACAAATATTAAAAAATAGAGAGACATGAGTGATTCACTTTGGTATAACCCATCGTCATAAAACGCTGCGGTCACATTGTCAAGAGTATGAATGGTTCGCGCAAGCATCACATCAATGCAAGATTTTCCAGGTTGTAATCCATAGATCTCTTTGCAAATATCACTTTGAATGATTTGTTGTGCCTTTTGATGTAAATCATCCTGCACATAACCAGAGGTATACAACGTAATCCACTTGTAGCGTTTGGGTGAAACCCTTTCATATGATTCATACGTCTTTCCACATGCTTGAATGTAATACAACTCTTGTTGTTTTACCACATCTTGTAACAACACATCCATGAAGGAAGAATCACTACATTTGGAACATCCATCATTAATATTTTTCAACAAAGTAGTGCGATCTTGAAATGCTTCATGATGAACACCTAAGAAGGGATATACCACAAGCAACAAAAAAATAATAATGACAACTTTTACAGTCAATTCTTTCGATAAACGATGAGACAAACAATTTGCCGGGCGATCATCCAATGTCTCTTTACGTTCAATGGATGGAATCGCCACCGAAGAACTGCGTCGTTTATTATAATCCAACTGTGCTTCTTTTGTATCCATAGCCTCCATCACCAGTCTTCCTAGGCGAAGAAAGCGAGTGGCCTTTACAATTCTACCGGCTTTTGCCCCTACCTTGGCCGCCCTACCTGTCCGCGCCACAGCACCTCCATCTGCATTCAAAAAAATGATATTTTGCGCGGCATCTGCCAAATTTTCCATAGGAACCATAGAAACAATCGATAAAATGTCCAGTACTGAAAACACGGTATACGCATACTTTGGATCAACGTATACATTCATCCCATACTCCACCATAAAGATTCCCATGATCATCCAATTCACAATGGCAAATGCATCATCCACTAACGGCGATAACCACAAAAGACGAATGTCATCTCCAAAAATCGCCCAAGTAGTAATGGTCAAAATAAAAAGTTGCGTGATCCAATGATTTAAAACAACATCAACCTGTTTTTTTCCACACAACATATCCATGTCCATGTCCATTTTTCGCGACAAGGGCGATGAAAGTTGATATCGTGATGAGTTCCTCTTTTCTTTTGATATCTTTGATTTTGATAAATCAACCGATTGCATGGATACTATTTTATGAATCATGTTCCGATTTGAGATTGGTTTAATGTCTCCATAGGAACTTGGTTCTTCATCGCTATAATAGTCATCACGTGGAGTATCCACATGAATCCGTATTTGTCGTTTGATTTTTTCCATTCAGTTCTTATAATGCACATATGTCGGTATATTTAACTTCTTTTTTAAAATATTTGCATTGATTTCAGTGTAAAAAATGCCGAAGTGAACTTCAACATTCAACAGATGATGACGCACCATTCTAGATTTCTCACCAAAACATGGAATGGTATCTAAATACTGCGTTTTGATTGGTTGAAATTACGGACACGTGTCTTAAAAAACTGTTAGATGTTTAACATTATATACATATTTCGGTATTTTTTACACCATAATGAGTAACAAAATATTCATAAAATGATTTAAAAACAAATAACTATTTAAAATAGAACCATGGATCCGAAGAATACAGACATCTACACGTCTAACGAATCAAAGAAGAAGCATAGGACAAAACATCGTGCGTCACCGCGTGACACACAAGTGCAACCTGTACTACAACCTGTACTACAACAACAAGAAGAAGAACCAGACTCACCCGCATCTGCATCAAATGATGAACTTTCAATCGTGTCGCATGAAATTTTTGAACACAACGTTACATTCCAACCACCTATGCAAGCATTATCCCATGTTGTGGACGCAAAACGCAAAAGAAGACAAGGAAATTCTCCACAGCGTATGAATAGCCTACAACCGGAAACGAGAAAAAACACGGAATTAAGTCCCCAAACGTACACACAACCGTCACGTGAAATGTACCCACCAGTACACCAATTAAGTATAGATTTAAGTGACCCAAATTCCATGCGTGATTCATTGAATAGCAATCCACAAATACAAAATCTAATACGTCTTCTCAAACAAGAAGGCATGGTCACAGAAACACCCAAACGGTCTGCAAATGATATTCTCCAAAGCGCACATCAATCCCTAAAAAAAAGACGTGATGTAGTACAGGCACTGGAAACACCATGTTTAGACCATTATTGCGAACAGTTATGTTGGACGACTCAATATATCTTTTCCATATCCACCATTGTGTTGTTGATCTTTTACGCGTCGTTTGATCACCCCGCTCCCTTCGTGAATACCTTTTTAGTGCAAGCCATTGCGTCTATTGCTTACTTTGTAAAAGCATCTCATGTGGGAGAAATGAAAATTGGAGACACGCCTGTTCCGTTTGTTCGTTACGTGGACTGGATCACAACAACGCCATTGATGTTGTACGAATTGTGTCATATTGCGCATGCTGAAGGTCATGTTATTGTGATGGTAATTGGTTGTGACTTAATCACACTCAGTTTAGGTATATCATCCGCTGTCATCGACCAAGAGCATCACTTTGGGGTCAAATATACATTGTTTGTCATTGCAGCTGCATTCTATATTTTAATGGTGTGTACGTTGGTGATGGATGTTGCTCAGCCTTTATATGATTCATTAGAACACGATGATGATTATTATATAGCTGCAGACGATCACACTGATTCAACTATCGAACACACCGTCACATTATTTGACAATCTCGAAACATTGATGATCGTATCGTGGAGTTTTTACCCCATCGCAGTGTTGTTAGGACGAGCTCACTTTGGTGTCATCACTCAATCCGTAGAGGACGGATTCATATGCATGTTGGATATTATTTCCAAAATAGGCATGGAAGGTATGATTATTGCCTATGCGGTAGAGCATTATCAAGGTTCCTCCGACGATGGTGGTCATTAACCCAACACCACTTATGAAGTTTTTCATTTCAAGTCATTTGGAGAACCGATAAACAAATGTTCCACTATTTTCCATTTCGCAATACTGAGTATAATTGTTGTGCGATCCTCATGTACCAAACGAAGTTTACCTTTTCTGGTTCCACAAATAAACCATCTATTTTTCAATGATTCGTGTTGTTTTATGTCATCACCAAATACGATGATAGAATGAGGTGCGTTCCAACATGGGTCAAATAAGAACCACCCGTCGTTTGGACTCGTCGTGGGTTTGATTTTCGGATAAATCATAATTGTATATGCAAATATAAAGAAAAAATAGGTATAAACAGCAAAAATAGTCAAAACTATATTATACGAATCAATACATAATATAGTTTGTTTAGTATATTTATATTTCAGGGTCTATAGATGAGTGCCACATAATATCATGCAATCCAAGGATGATATGTTGCATGAACGCATCATGATCACCAGGAGTGGCATTGGGCGCTTTCTCCTTAAAGAGAATAGATACCCAATCTTTGAAGTTCACTTTTTTGCAGTTATAAATATATCGTTTTTCTTCTAATATTTTTAGAAGATGCTCCTGCTTCCTCCTATGATTGGGTTTAATATCATCACTGCGCCGCGTCACCAAAAGGTCTTGGATCATATTTCGGTTGATGGTAGAACGCATATCTGGCATCCCCGATGCAGTTTTAGGATAATCAAATATTTTTTGGGTCTCGTAATAATGTTTTAGTTTTTCAGCATCGCTCGCTGGGGACTGAAGGTTTGTGGGGAACATTTGGTGTAGTCGCATCTGATTGTGGAAGTTATTTTCAATTTTATTGACCGATACTTCCCTACTCCAACGAAATCATCTTTCGGTTATTATAAAGCATCAGAAGTATTTCATCTTTAAGCTTGTTTAACAACACATCTCCGTCACGATTTTTCAAGTATCGCTGAAATGATTCAATAATATGTGGATACTTTTCCTTGTATTCATCATACCAGTTTTCCAACACCATTTCATTGTAATCATATAAATCTTCTACTTGCTTCTTTTTATCTTGAATTTGCCATGTATTGTCTTTATAGATCATTACATATTTACCTTTAATGTTTGACAAATATATATTCATATTTTCAGGTTTACGTATATTAAAGTGCACTTTCTCAATAAGTGTTTTAACGCATTTATTACAGTTTTCAATACAAGTAATGTAATCGTGAGGCGTCATGTGGCTATAATCCGTGTCTCCGTGGTTCAACAATTGAATATTAATATTGTTTATGACGCCATTATTGACATTACTCACGGTTTGTAATTGCAACTTGTTCGACAGTTTATCAATCTGCTTTTGCATTTTTTCCATTTCTTTTGTGTTATCATGAATTTGTTTGTCCTTTTCGTTCAACAACCGAGCCAGTTCCTTGAAATCTTCATCCTTGTTTTTCTTGCATGTATATTTAATATGTTTGTACATTGACTGCTTAAATTTAAAATACTTGTCACAATAATGACACTGAAATGGTGTAGTACATGTGTCGGAAAAAATGTTGACTTTTGGTTGACTAAATGTTGACTTTTGGTTGACTAAATGTTGACTTTCGGTTGACTTTTTGTGCTTCATTGTTTTCAAATGTCTTTCAAATTCTGTCTTTCTTTTTGTTGAATAATTACACTGAATGCATGTGTAAAATACCATGACTGTTTATATATAGAAAAGAAAATATATTTTTAAGTGTGTTTTTATGTGTTTTTTATGTGTTTTTTATGTGTTTTTTGTGCTTTTTTCTTTTTTTGTTTTATATTTTATATATTCTATTATCTTATATGGTAATAGAATAAAAAAGAAGCAATGTGCTTTTTGACACCATAAAACAAAAAAGCACAAAAAACACATCGTGAAAAAAAAAAAAGTTGAGGGGGGGGGGAGTTTTTCAAAAACCATTTGTGAAAATTTTCAAAATATTTTTTTTTCAAAATGAAATATTTGAAAAAAGAATCAGTTGTGGATTATTTTCGGATTTTTCGCGATTTGTTTAATTTTTGGGACTTTCGTTTTCGTTTTTGTTTGCATGAAAGGTAAGGTGCACATGATGATCGCATTGTAAACCCTTTTATTGGCTTTGATACACACCTTTTTCGTGTAAAACGACGAGGCAAAGAAAATACCTTTTTGTCCTTAGAACGAATACATTGCTTGTCTTTGACACCATGTGTACAACAGTTTTTCATTTATATAATGTCACGATAAAAGATATAGTATTATGGTAAAATTGTGTTATTTAACAATGAATC
>Ga0160422_10001239_pt1 | contig 15990 bp, 7 predicted proteins | sample Fk160mmetaG_FD_108192 | JGI IMG/M metagenome (GOLD analysis project Ga0160422, IMG submission 108192) | Marine microbial communities from the Central Pacific Ocean - Fk160115 60m metaG | ecosystem: Environmental > Aquatic > Marine > Oceanic > Photic zone | place: The Central Pacific Ocean... | reverse complement strand
TCGGAAGATGACGCTCCGAGTTTTGGTATCGCCTCTGACGGAGAAATTCTCAAACCGGAAATAGTTCCACAAGGCGGTGAAGTTTCAGGGCAAGGAACCTTGGTAGATTTCAATCAGTTACCATCTCAGCCCCACCCCGCGCTTTACGATATTATGTGGACTGACCCAGGCGTTGCTTCAGGGGTAATTAGCGACACTTCAGCATTGCTGGCATTGTCCGAAAGCTACTCAGTCATGCTGGAGGAATCTAACAAAGAGGATCACGACAATGATGGTATCAACGACTTGAACGATTTGGATGATGATAACGACGGGATTTATGACCTACTCGAACGGTTTGACGGTTGTTATGGAACCGACCCACTGGACCACGACAATGATGGTATACCAGATGTCGATGATTGGGATGACGACAACGATGGGATTCTAGAGGGACCTCTCGATATTGCTGCTTTGGAAGCTCAAGGCTTAGATCCGCTTAATGTTTCAACCGATAGATACCTCGACCCGAGTATCATACATCCGTGGACTGGTGACCCAGTAGGCACGCTATACCTAGCAGATCAGAACCCTATGGACCACGATAATGATGGAGTTACTGACGAGGATAGCGATGGTTCGGGTGCTGACCGATATGATGAGGATGACGATAATGATGGTCGAATCGACCAATTCAAGTGGCCATGTGACCTAGATAGCGATGGTGTCCAAGATTATTTTGATGTTGATGACGATAATGATGGGGTGCCAGATATTCAAGATCGCGACCCATACAATGCATCTATATCCACCATAATGGGAGACACAGGCGAGTTAACTGATTCAGCGATAGAATGGCAATTAAACGATTATATTGCTTATTCTGGCGGCGTTGACTTCTTGGCATGGGAACAGAATCGAGTGAATGGACCACTAGCGACTGCTTCAGGGTTCTATCCCCTGTTTGAAGAGGCAACAATAACTGCTCAAGGAACTCCTTCATTTACCAAGATTTTCGATGGCGACCTAGACCAAGACGGCATCCCCAATTTCCTCGACCCTGACAACGATAATGATGGTGTTCCAGACAGTTCAGATACTGATGATGACAACGACGGTATTCTCGATATGTCAGATCCTGATGATGATAACGATTTCATTCCCGATGTGTGTGTAGTAGTAGATTACAACAATGACGGTTTGAATGATTACAATCGCAATAATGACACCGGTTCGTATCAAACACCCGGAGGCGACACCGATGGCGTTCCCGGATTGGATTGTGAGATTGACTATGATGGTGATCTTGACGATGATCGTTTGCGACCCTTCGACCAGAATTACAACGCAATCTATGATTGGTTGGATACCGATATGGGTGGTACTCCGAATCCAGACAACTTAGCAAATATTGCTGTTAGCGGCGATCAAGCCAACTTTGAGTATGACCTAGATGACGACCAAATACAGAATGAGAACGATTCCTTCCCCCTTGACTCAAGTGCTGATGTTGCTGCCTGGAATTGCCCCACAGCAGCAAATCCAATACCTGTGAATCCCGATCCAAGATGTACTTCCCGACGTGCATCATTTTCCCAATTCAACGATTGGGACGGCGATGGCATTTCTAACTGGGATGATATTGATGACGACAATGACGGCATAATTGACATTCTTGATATTGATTGGGATTGTGATTTTGATAATGACAATGATTTGCACCTGATTAATGGTGCGTTGTATCGTGACGATGGACCAAATGACATCGATTCGGACATCGACGGCGACGGACTGGAAAACAGCATTGATTGGGATGATGATAATGACGGCTTGTCAGACCTATATGATCCGGATGACGGAAACTGCGGAGTAGTCGATTTCGACCAAACCGATTTGTTCTACCGGCCGTATTATCCAGTTGATGATGGCGGCGATTTGGACGGTAGCGCGGATAGCCAAGGATACTCTGATAACGCATCAGATTACTGGAATATGGTATTCCAACACAATCCGTTTGATGCTATGATGATTAATTACAATGGCTATGATGCTACTACTCAACCAGTTACCGCAGGCGAAGTGCCAGAATTTTACTGGTTCTTATTTGCTCGCTGGAATGCCCGTAATGGTGGCAATGAGTGGGATATCGATACTGATGGAGACTCATTAATTAATGGTCTTGATATTGACCAAGACGGTGATGGTTTACCGAATTGGTGGGATCAAGATGAAGGCAATGATGGTGTTATGGACATTAATGATCCAAAGATGGGCGGCACGTTTAATTTGACAACCTGTGGTTACACAGCTGGAAATTTCGCCACTGGATTCTCCTGTGGTTATACCTATGCTTTCGCTTACCAGATGCCATTAAACGGCGTCAATGCGCAACTAGGTCTACCATTCTCAACCCGGCCAGACATCGGTCTAGACCAAGGACAAACAGCAGGGGGCCCCTCAAACAACTGGAGTTGTACTCCCGGTGCTCAGGGCGGCTGTTACCACTATGATTACGGCGGTGACGGAACAATAGATGCTGGCATCACCTATAGTCAAATTGCCAACAGCAGAGATGCGTTCCTTGTCTGGATGGGACTGGGATTGGGAGTTCAAGGATGGAACTGGAACTCAGATACCGGAGCGGTTCAAGATTTCCCAGATGAAATGGGTGCAGATATCAAAGAAAATGAAATTGACGAGGACATAGATGGTGACGGATTCAATAACACAATCGATATTGATGATGATGCTGATGGCGTCTATGATTGGTTCGACATTGACGACGATAACGACGGTATCTGGGATTACTTCGACATGGATACCAATGATGATCTTGATGAGGATGCTAACATTAACCTCCCCGAGGGCTCATCGTTCTTTACTGGAACAAATTGTGTCGATAATGACGACGATGGTAACGATGCCGATGCCGATGATGACGGTTTCTTCCAAGCGGTTTGGGATCGCGGTGAAATGACTCAAGGTTACCAAAATCCACGTTATTACGATGTTGATAACGATAATGACGGTGTCCCAGATGCAGAAGATTATGATGATGATAACAATGGAATCGATGATTGGACTCAGGAATTAATCCCGGGTTGTTTCACAGGTGAAGAGCAGTCACCGTGGGACCATGATAACGACAATATCTCTAACTGGGCAGACGATGATTGGGATGCCGATGGTCTAACTAACGATGTAGAATTACTGGTTTCACTGACTCAAGCGTTCGATCATGATAATGATGGTCTGCGTGATGACATCGACGAGGATGACGATGAGGACGGCATGGAAGACAAGGATGAAATCTTAGTATGGCCGATCCGGTTTGATAGGAACTCAACCAACCCATGGGATCACGATGACTTCGGTGATGGCGAAGCACTAGCCAACCCAAGTGATTCATTCACCGGTCCGGACGCAATCGATGAGGATGACGATAATGATACTCTGGAGGATATTGACTTTGACCACCTAGAGAATGACGAGATAGGATTCCCGTGCTATAACGGACAAGAATCCAGCGATTGGGATTCTGATAATGATTGTGTATTTGATAAAGATGACAAGGCCCCAACGTTCATCACTTTAGATGCTCCAGATACGCTATGGATTGATGCGACAACACCGCAGCGATTCTCTGGCCATGTAGACTGGATTAATCCCGTAACCAACCAGTATGAGTCGGCGCCGAATATACCCGTACAAATCAACATAGAGTGGGCAAATAATGGGACTAAAGCAATTGAGTCAATCTATATCCCAACCAATAATTTCGGTAATTTCACTTACAATCAATATATCTACCCAGAAATGCTAACTGTGGGCGATAATACCACCTACAAGGTCTACGCAGAAGTAACAGAATTGTTCGCCTTCAATGGTGCTGAATCCCAAGCGTATTTCGTTGGAGCAGAGGCAAATCTAACCGCTAATATCGCACCAATAGGCTCATTCAAGAGTAGCGAGCAACCGTTCAAGATTGACTTCTGGGCACACTATACCGCTGATACAGAGCGTGGTGATTACACCAAGTTGATTAGCAATGTTCCGATTACTTTCACTGTTCGTGGTGGCCCATTTGGTAATATCTCTGCACCAACTAATTTCTCTGGACTTGACGGTAACGGTTACCGCACAGATAATCGCGGATTTGCCTCAGTGACATTTGTGCAAGATGTTGGTATTGCCGGTACTTGGCGCCAAATTCGTTTGAATGCCAGTTTGGATAACGGACCCGGACAAATTCCTGGTGGATATGAGGAAATCATCTGGGATGATCTAACAAAGCGGCACGTAGTTGTCACGGATCCAGTAACCGGAGATCCTGTTACGGGGAACTTTACCAGTCTGTATACCAACACAACCTTGCCCGCAGGCGATTATCTTGTTACCGGGCAGGTTCTTCCTGAGCTAGCCGGTGAATGGCCGTTTCCATACCTTTACGGTGACGATACAGAGCCGGAAAATGTTAGAGTGATGCACCGGATGAATATTGACGGAACACTGTTTGTTCCGGGAACCAATCCGGTTTATTACTTCGATAAAACCATCAATAATGGCGACGGAACTTTCGGTAACTGGGCAACGCTATTCCACGCCGACGCTTTGACTAATGCCGGCTTGAATTACAACGAGGTTTCAGCGATTAAACCATACCCAACTAACTGGGACGGCAATCCAACAAGCCTGACCGGAGAGGCAGCCCTGTTGAGGCCATTCATCAGCACTATCGAGAATAATTGGTCAATTGCGCTAGTAAACGGCGGCAATACCAATTTGCCACCTTGTGGAGCGGTTGACCCAGCTGACCCGAACAGTGCGGTTCGTTGTGAGATCGTTCCAGAAATGAACACCGGTGAAGGATTCAGAGTTACTGGAACAGTTTCCAACCGAACCCTTGCACCATGGGTCGATGACCCAATAACGCTACAGATTGATATTGATGGTAACGGGTTATTCATTGGACAGCAAGAGACACAATTCACCTCCAAACCGACGCAAGCATGTTCGACATGTGATGCGGTTTACGATTACAACTTCACTTGGCTAAGTCAATACCCAGCTAAGACATATGGAACAAGAGTAGACTTTACCAACTCTGCTTACTACTTCACAGGCAACACCAGTACACTATCGCCTACTGGTGCATACATCAATATCACAGTGATTGGAACTACTGACTTCCAGATGACTTCGACCCCAAGACTATATCGAAACACCAGCACGGTTATTCAAGCAAAATTAGTTGACAACTCTCTGCAACCAGTAAGAAATGCTCCGGTTAATTATACGTGGTCATTCGATGGCAGGACTGGTGTTAACTACACTGATGACAACGGATTCTTTGAGGTTCCCTTCACAATCAACAGTACCGACTCACTAGGAAATTTCTCTCTAGAGTTCGAATATCCGGGCTCCAAACTATTGAAAGGCTCATCTGTTAGTCAGTACATTTGGGTCATCTCTCGGACTAATATTTCGGTGACGGATTTACTACCGCGACAGGTGCAGGAAGAATTTGGCAATTACCGAGTAAGTGGCGATTCGTGGAACTTTGTTGCCCAGATAACCGATGATGGGGCCAATGATCCAAGCATCACTCCAGTCAATCTAAACGGCGCAACTGCACCTAACGGCGGCTTAGTTGATGTCATCTTTGAAGGCACTGACTTCCAAGGAATTACCTACCGACAATTGGTTGCTACTATTGCTCCGCAAGGTGCAGGACAACTAACACTTCCAGAACCTATTCCGGGTGCCGGGGATTCTCATCTATGCTATTATGACGGAAACAACGATGAATTCTCCGATTGGGATACCAACCAAGATGGAATTGTCAGCCGGCAAGAATCCGTCGGTTGTCTGAGGGCAGATGTGCTGCCACTTACCCCGTCCAAACTTGCTCAGGATCCTGCAGGTTTCCTACCGGATGGGTTCGGACCGGTTAACGTTATCTTACGATATGAAGAAAGCCTCCCTAACGAAGGTTGTCAACCATTCGCCGATGACCTCGATATCAGAACCTTGGGTGGCGCATGGGATTCATGTACCTTCATCCCGAACAGCGAGAAATTCCGTGTCTTTATGCCGAATATTGAGAATGGGTTCAATCTGATAGGAACCACTTTTATTGATGCGCCAGATGAGGAGATTGTTTACACTGGTGAGTTTGATCCGCAAACCAACCAGTATGAAGATAAGCCAATGATACTCACTGGTCGCCTTTATGATGAGCTGGGCAATAACCTAACCAGTAGAATTGTCTCTGCACAGTACACCATGAAGAATGACCCTAACAATCAAATCACCAAGTGTAACGATGTTAGAACCGATGAATTTGGTATCTTCGTCATAGAGTGTGACATTGAGGGAGTTCAGGCGGGTCAAGCAGACATCAATATCATCTATTCTGCGCTTGATTCACAAAATCGCGATCAATACCGCTACAAATCAAAAACCCTGCCTTTGACTTATCAGATATTCTCGAATTCTACTCTGGCTATTACTGATGTTGGGCCCTTCAAGTCCACCACAGATAAGTGGTTAGCGCCTAACGGAACCGAGTATTATCGATTGTTCCTGAAGGAATCATTCCACATTGATGCGGTCCTGAAACAAAGCAATGGCGACCCTGTTGGTGACAAGTGTCTCAATATTTATCTCGACCCAGAGGAAAATGTTAGGCCAATCGCCCGTATTCGTACGAGTCAAGGCCTAGACGACCGCGGAACGATAAGTTGGTTCAGCGGCGATCCGCTCCAAAATCCAACGCTTAAGGGCGTCGAGACAACGGGCGGTAAGACAGAGGGCTTCCGAGTATTACGTGTAGCATATGAACCAACTGAGGATTTGAGCAACTACGGTGGCTGTGCCAGAGATGCGGATAAGTCATTGAACGGTTCGTATATGGACGTTGATATCCTGGTCAGGTCTAGAGTAGATATTCAAGTTCAGCAGACATGGCGCTACGTTGGTGTAAATGGCCTCTCAGAGGGGGACCCGGTAATCGGCGAAATTGCGTTGATTAGGGACCGGCTAGATTTAGCAGTTGAAAACGAGGAGGTATTCTTCCTGCGCCAATACTTCTCCAATGATGGCGAGTGGGTTACCGACGGTGAAAATCGCTCGATTACCAACGAGCAAGGTATCGCTAGCTTTGAGTGGGCGTTTGATGGACGAACCTGTGAGGGTCAGCCTTGTCAAGGGTTGTGGCGCATTATTGCCTACTATCCAGGCTCGACATTCTTCGCTCCATCGCAGGACAATATCTCACATGAAATACAGTGGCGAGAGCCGGTGTCTGCAAGTGGTGATGCTGGATTCTTCACACCTGCGAACACTATGGCGCTAGTCATTCTACTAATGGCGCTGATAATTGGTGGCGCAGCATACTATCAACGCACACAAGCCCGTCGACAGGTGCAAGCACTGCGCGGTATTCTGACTGATACGATGTTACAACTTGAGGCAAGCAATGAATTCATTGCTGCAATCTTCGATTGTTACAAGAATTTGGTTAGACACTTCAGAAAGCATGGCTTCATGAAGAAGGTCTATGAGACCACCAGAGAATTTGAAGCCGCGGTTCGAAAAGCGTTTGAGATGGTCCCAAGCGAGCAATTGGATGCGTTCTTGACAATCTTCGAGGAGGCAAGATACTCCGACCATACTATCGACGCAAGTCATCGAGATCGTGCAGTGGCAACTCTTGGTATGATTCAGCAATCATTGACTGTAGCTCTTGGTGAAGGTATGATGGTTAAGCGCTTTGACGATGTTAACCTATACAACAACCAGACAAAAGCTGGTGAGTTTGTTGCCGCTGACGGTTCAGTCCGCCAAGCGGGTATCGTAGACGGCGAAGATTCTAACTTCAAGATTTGAAATGATTCACGTTTGATTTCTTGCGAACCTTCAAGGGGCGAACTCGCTGTGAGTTGCTCATGGAAGACTGGAAAGGCCTAATCGACCAAGCAATGCAGAAAGAAACCGCTGATTTAATCGCCGCCCATGCGACATATGGACAGGCTGTTAGAGTGGCATTGAGTGAGGCACAAATGCTGTTGGGCGATCTTGAAGCTGCACAGATTATCGAATCAATATACGGCGCATTAGTAGCATATTCTCAGCAGGTGATGCTCAGGATGAAGGCCGAGGATCCAGAGGTTGGCGGTGTCGATCACGCGTTTAGAGCGGGTCAAGCATATGGCGTAAGTTGTGTATTAAATCACCTCATAGATCAGCTGACAGATGTGGTAGGCGCCACTGCTTTAGGGGCATTAGATGATTTCTCCGACACACTTCATGACGAGATAATAGTACAGGGTAGAGCCGCCGGTCTTACCGTAGAATTATTGGATGCTAAAGGCGATATTCTGTATGAATAATTGTCAAACAGCCGCGATATTCGCGGGTTTTGGGAGTCTAATCGCGTCGGTGCTTTGATAACGGGTTGGCGATTCGCCAGCATGCTTCAAAGCATCGAGGGAGTCAAATGAGTAACCCAAATAGCAAGACAAACGCTCAGTTGGTTGATGTAATCAATCAACTGAAAGCCCAGTCTCGCCAGACCGGTTCCGCTGTTTGGCGAGATGTGGCAATACGCCTCTCAAAGAGTCGTAAAAACTGGGCCCAACCAAACCTTAGCAGAGTAAGCCGCCATGCTCCAGAGGGTGCAACAATCCTCGTGCCTGGCAAGTTGCTCGGCAGTGGTGAAGTATCCAGTAACCACACGGTCGCCGCCTACAGTGTGAGTAACGGTGCTCGTGAGAAGATAGAAGCCGCTGGCGGTCGAATTATGACCTATGGTGAGCTAATGAACGAAAACCCATCAGGCAAGGGGGTTGTTATCCTTGGCTGAGAAAACCTTCGTGTTTGATGCCGAGGGCATGATTCTAGGACGGCTAGCATCAGCAACAGCAGACTTGCTCCTGAAGGCTGCAAGAGAAGATAGAGATGACAAGGTCATCATCGTCAACGCTGAGAAAGCAATCGTCTCTGGCAGTAAAACCTCGGTATTCAACAAGTATCAAGAGAAGTATAAACTCAATCACGCTCGAAAAGGGCCGTTCTTCCCAAGAATGCCAGATATGATTCTCAAGCGGGCTGTGAGGGGTATGTTACCGTATCAAGCTAAAAGTAGTGGTCGCAGAGCGCTTCGTAACCTAAGGGTAGAAATTGGTTGCCCGAGTCACTTAGACGGTGATCTCCCCGAGGGACATGAGCACGGCGACGCCAGTAAGATTCGCAGAGGTATGCCAGAAAGATTCGTATCACTTGGTGACATCAGTCATAACCTTGGCGCACCAAGTCACAGATGGACTGGAGGTGAACAGTGATGGCTAAGAAAAAGAGTAAGGCAGTAGAATCATCAGGCAAGCGCAAGACTGCAATCGCTAGAGCCACGGTCAAGGCTGGCAAAGGCAGAGTAAGAGTTAACAGTGAACCAATTGAGATTCTCCAACCATCCCTGGCTAGGAGGAAGGCCATGGAGCCACTAATCATTGCTGATGCGATGAATAGGCTAGCCAAAGTCGACATTAACATCACAACAACTGGCGGCGGCATAATGGGCCAAACAGACGCAATCAGGACCGCAATTGCCAGAGGGTTAGTTCTTTACAATGGCGGCGCAGAAGGTCAAGATGATGATCTGCGTGACGAATATCTAAGGTTTGACAGAAGCTTGTTAGTCAACGACCCAAGAAGAAAAGAACCAAAGCACCAACTTGGACGCGGTGCTCGCCGAAAGAAACAAAAGTCCTACCGATGAGGTGTGAAACATGATAATTCCAGTACGATGTTTTAGTTGTGGAGCAGTTATTGCTCATAAGTGGGAAGAATTCAACGAGAAGGTAGCCTCAGGAACTGAGGTCTCTGATGCACTAGATCAGGTGGGCTTCTCGAGGTATTGCTGTCGCAGAATGTATATCGGTCATTTGGACTTAATCCAAGAGGTTGCACCATTCAGCGCACCAAGCGAGTAGTCTGATTCTTGGGCCCGTGGGTTAGCTTGGCCTATACTTGGCGGCTGGGGGCCGTCAGACCCCAGTTCAAATCTGGGCGGGCCCACCATTTGGTTGATATGTTAGCGTAGCAAAGGTGACTCCATGCGGCAGTGTCGGTTGTCTAGCCAGTTTATTGTCGCACTCCTCCTCTCAACACTGCTGTTACCGTTGCTATCGGCTAACAATTCTGTAATATCAGAGGACACCACGTGGACTGGTAGCGTAACACTTGATGCTGATGTTGTGGTTGCATCAGGTAGTGTTCTGACGATTGAGCCGGGCACAGTAATCGACGGCGGAAATGGACATACCATTGAGGTATTAGGCTCGCTAATCGCTGAAGGTGCTCATTTCCTATCCTCAGCCAGCCCGACTGCTCAATCATCTCACGGGCAGGGTTTGTGGCAAGGAATTGTTGTAACTCCCGGCGGCTCTGCGTCACTAAACAGTGTAATAATCGAGAATGCCAATGTGGGGGTAAAATCAGAGGGCAGTTTGTTAGCCGATGATTTGACAGTAACCGACGCGTATTTTGCTGTCAAAAATTATGGCCACGCTCATTTGACCAATCTTACCACTGATTCAATTGATTACGATGCCGTGTTTAATCACGGCGTTGCAATAATTGAGGATGCTGAATTGACCAATTCGTCAGCTGGCATTTATTCAGACGGGACACTAACGGCAACTAGAATCAACATGGGTTATGTCGGTTCAGGAATAGTTGCAAATTCAGGCTTAGCAACTGTTGATAATGTTGCTTTTTCTAATTCGAGTATCGGTTTAAGTTCGTCACAAGGCGTAAAATTTGTGGCCTCCAACATAACTGGTAATCATCTGAACTTACTCGTTGATATGGCAGATTCAAACGATTTTACCCTCTCAACAGCCGCTGTTGTTGGCACCAGTCTGGTAAAGGCAAGCGGCGCGACAAGGACAACTCTCCGTAATGTATCCTTTGTCGACAACGGACTTGAACAGGATACGGTAGTAACGCAACATTGTCTAGGACTATGTGTTTTTGATAACCTCTCAATTACCAATTCTTTACGTGGAATGGCCCTTTCTGGTAGCGGCCATCACGTTATTATTTCATCAAATATCGGAGCGTCAGAATATGGTATTCGCGCAACAGATAACGGCAATCTATCTATAGGCAACTCGACCATATCAGCGACCAACTCAGGCCTCATTACGCGTGACACTAATACATATTTTTCCGGTAATAATGAAATTTTGATGCAGCACAGCACCGCTATCGGCATCGATTTACTTGGCGGCATTCATGAAATAGACGGACTTACCATCAGCAAACAATACGAGAGTTATGACGCTTCGTCGATTGGTTTGCAGGCATGGTACACTAATGTTCAAGCAACTAGCGTAACAACTGAGAATTTTTCTACAGGTATAACGATGAGAAACTCAGACTTTATCGGCGACATGGTTGCTAATATCGGTGGTAACTCAATCGGTACAGAGCTTATCGACAGTTCGGCTTCAATTGATTTCCTTTCAACGAAATTCCAAAACCGAGGGGTATTATTATCTGAATCATCGACACTTAGTACGCATCAATTTGTCGGAGAACTACATGATCAGCCGCTAGAAGTTGGATTGAATTCAGTAGTCTATGCGCTCGATTTCACCACAATCAACACCAATCCAAGTTACAGCGATGCTACGGGTCAAGGGGCATTGTACTACGGTTATGATGCTAACTTAGAAGTTACAACAAGCATCAGCGACTTTTTCATCCTGACAAATGTCAAATTTACTGACGTAAATGATAATGCCGTTCAAGCGACAATTAACACAAACACCTTTCAATTGACGACTGATGAAAACGGAGACTGTTTAATCCCATTATTCTCTGCCGGTTCTTTGGTGGTTGCTAGTGTTCAAGGCACTGGTGTTAGACAGCATTTGTTCGGAGGTGTATCGGGCCAAGTTGTTCAGATACCCGTTATCCCAAACGGCGATTGGCTTATCTCAGGTAGCCAATCAATCACTCTACAGTCGCTCGATTCTTCACAACCCTTCACTGGTAATTTGACAATAGAAGACGATGCGGTGCTTCATCTGATTGATACGAATTTACAACTGAGTCCAGGCAAGATAATCACTCTACGAGACAATGCAAAACTAACCGGTGTTAACTCAGTTGTTGAGTCAACTATTATCTCACTGTATGACGGTAGTGAACTGACTAGCACTAGCAGTGAAACCGATTTCATCATTGATTCCTCAGTATTATGGTATTGCCAAGGAGAAAAAACAGTCATGAATCTCATCATATCAGACCAACTAACGTTAGGTTCAGGATGCGAGTTAGTAATCGAAAATGGTCGAGCATTAGGCGCAATAGTCGTGCCGAGTGCATCCTCACTCGAGCTAACCGCAAAGCTGGAAATTTCAGTTGTTGATCGCGGAGTCCCAATTAGCAATGCAATAATTCAATTCAACGGCGTTGATTATGTAACCAACGTTGCAGGAGAAGTCAGTATTGTCGCAACCGCCCGGGCAGTAGACTCCTCAAGTGATGTTGTTGGGACCAATCAAAATGTAATTTTTCAATATCAAAACTATAACGAGCTAATTACTTGGAATACCTCATCGCCCAAAGTTCATCGTTTTGTCGTATCTACCCTAGAAGTTGATGAAATAATATCGCGCGATGTGACACTAGAATCGATATGGAGCCCATATTACCTAGAATCTGATCTAACCATCCCGCTAGGCCGAACACTGACTCTTGTTGACGACGTCGTGCTGCGAATTTCGGATGGAGTAAAGGTCTCGATATTAGGGACTCTCACTGCAGATTCAGCAACCATCTCATCAACTGGTTTTGGGGATCGGTGGTCAGGCTTGGTCATGGAATCGCAATACTCTAACTTAGTATTGTCAGGGACTACACTGCTTGAGGCATCACCGGCTATTGCATATCACGGCGGTAACTTAGACGGAGACCAAGTATCGATTTCTCGTTCCTCTTCGTCCAGAGCCCTAATCGAAATTAACGAACAGTACGGCGGTTCATTTTCATTGACCGATTCATCGCTAAGCGATGCAAGTGGCGCCTGCATTGATGTGATAGAGACATCGATTGAATTGTATCTAGCAGATGTCCAACTCGACCGTTGTAATGGCCCAGCACTGAGGGCAGAAAATGCCCATCTTGCCATTACCAATATCTCGATTGGTCCAGGCTCATCCGATGGTGTTGTCCTGACGAGTGTGGACGGTGCAATCTATGGTTTACAAGCCACTGAGTTCAACGGAGTTGGCCACCTTATCAAACTTGATTACATCAATAGCAATCTGCTGATATCTCAAGTAATCGGCACAGTTGGAGGTTCAGCAGGAATTAGCGGTGCTAACAATCGTGCGCTAAACCTCGAATCAGTTCATTTGTTTGGCGCGCCGGCAATTGATCTTGATAGCTCTGCAGGTATTATCTCCGATGTAACTCTGGAAGGTAATGGCTACGGCGTAGGCCTGAGTAGCCATCATGGTCGCTACTCTGCAGGATTAGGCTTACATGACATTGTGCTGGCTAACTATACTGTTGGCATTGACCTACATGCCGACGGCGTTGAAACAACAGCTCCATTGTCCATTGTCAATGCTAATATTTCCGCAGCGACGGCGTTATCTATTGACAATTATCCAGTAAGCGTAGATAATGCGACAATTACCGGTGGAATTGATGCCACAGGTTCAATTGTTGTTGAGCTGATTGATGTTGCATTACAACAAGAATTATCTCTTTACGACAGTGCCAGTGTGGAATTCTTCCAAACCATCCAGTTCGAATCGAATTATTTTGGGATTGTAAAACCTGCAACTTACTCATTGTCAGCCGTCTATTCAGATACAAACATAATCACAGCATCGGCTGATGGACAATACGTCGAATCAGTAGTTAGGCTGCAAACAAGGCATGCCGATATATCGTTAGACGTGATGTTGGTATCCTTACAGATTGTCGCCAATTCTTTTGGTCACCCACTCGAAACAGAATTAATCTCGATGTTTGAAGTATTAGCGCTTGAGGCGCCAATAAAATTTGTCCTTCGTGAGAATCAACCACCGCTTATCGATTCAGCAACACCAGATTCAGCGACCGTAATCATGCAAACACTGCCTTTCGATTCACTAATTCTTGCAACCGATGATTTTGATACTTCGGACAACCTAACCTACCAATGGCAAATATTCGATTCGGACGGCACTGAAGTGTATTTCTCTGAAGCGAGGGAAGCATCAAACCGAATCACTATACAATCACCGGGTAACTATCTACTTCAGATAACCGTTATTGATACTAATCTAGCACAAAGCGCTGAAATTATCCCGTTAGAAGTAAAACTGCTTGATTCAGATAACGATTATCTGTCAACCTGTGATGATAACACTTGGTATGATTTGACAGCCACCCGATCATGCGGTCCCGACGTCTATGATGCAGATGATGACAATGATGGAATAATAGATTCACGCGATGCGTGGCCCTTGGATTCGTGCGCCTGGCAAGATACTGATAACGACGGTCAACCTGATGCCCTAAATTGTCCTGAGGGAGTAGCAACCGAATTGTTTGAGGACCAAGATGATGATGGCGATGGAATACCTGATGTCCTTGAGGGTAGTTCAGATAGTAGTAATCAATTCGATTCTCTAACCCTAATCCTCTTGGTGATTATTGTTGTGGTAGCTAGCGTATTTATCAGTCGCTCAAGGCGAGGTTTACAGGAGTAATACTTATGTCGTCAATCTCTTTACCTTCTGCAGAATCATTTGCGCTATTTGTTATTGCCATACTTGCAGGTATTGTGATATGGGATGCCTTTTGGTTGACTAAACAAAAGCGAGATGTGCCAGACTTCGGTGAGTTGGCCGGAGGAGGCTATGCCTGGGCCAGCGAAGGAGCTCACGAGGTGATTCGACAATGGGGCAATTTATTCTCCATGGCTGCCATGATGAGTCTACCATGGGCGCTAATATCGCTGTCTAAAACTCCAGTTATTTACGGCATCATCTGGGACTGTTTACTGGCTTTTCATATCATATATCTACTTGTGCCCAAACGATATGCAGTGACTTCGACCCATCTGTTCGCGGATGGTCAGAGATATGAATGGTCAAGACTCAAATTAGCAAAAAAACAGCCAAAACGGAGGATTATGCTACTTCGGAAGGGATGGGGCATCTTCGGTCCGCTACCATTAGGTGGAAATTATCACGATCTAGAAACGGCAAAACACGCAATAGCGCGCTTTTACCAGACAGATGACGCCTCAGAATGACCGCTATGACCAAGTGACGAATGCCCTTGGCATAGGTATGGAATGGACGAGAAGCGGGGAGGATTTACTGGTCAGAATAGATCCGGGGGAAGAAATTCATGTGTCTCTGCAAAAACTTGCAGAGGAGGTAGGTTTCAACGCCGCCGCTATTACTAGTGGGATAGGTAGAACCCGCGCCAACATATATGGTTACATGAATAATGATGGGGTCTACATCAAGCGAACCCTAGAGCCCCCATCAGAGCTTGTAAGCCTATCCGGTAACATTGCTCGAACACAAGATGGCAAACCGTTTACTCATATCCATTGTTGCTGGTCAGAGGATGACAATACCGTTCATGCAGGTCACATGTTTTCTTGCACGGTTGCAGTGGTTGCGGAAATCCATCTGCGTGTGATGACCCATGCTATTATGACTCGCTGTCCGCTGGCGGATGTTCAATTACTAGGTCTGCAATTTTCGTGATATTCAAAGCCTATGACTAGGGTGGTAAACTATGGCCGAGGAGGACAGAATCAAGCAACTCTCAACGGCGATTCGCTATCATCGTGAGCTATATTACAATCATTCGGCACCAGAGATTTCTGATGCTGAATTCGATCTGCTGTGGGATGAATTACGGGATTTGGATCCACAAAATCCAGTATTACACGAAGTGGGACCAGAACCGCTTCCTGGCACAGTT
>Ga0160422_10001237_pt1 | contig 16001 bp, 9 predicted proteins | sample Fk160mmetaG_FD_108192 | JGI IMG/M metagenome (GOLD analysis project Ga0160422, IMG submission 108192) | Marine microbial communities from the Central Pacific Ocean - Fk160115 60m metaG | ecosystem: Environmental > Aquatic > Marine > Oceanic > Photic zone | place: The Central Pacific Ocean... | reverse complement strand
CTCGGGCGGAGGCATGATCTCCTCCGGGTCGTCCGAGCGGATGCGGTAATGAAATTCGCTTTCCTCCACTTTGCCGGGAACGATGACCTCGTTCTTGAGGGCCTCTGCGCGCAGATCGAGGCGCAGTTTGGCCTTGCGTCCTTCCTCGTCGGGACCATGGCACGCATAGCACTTGCTTGCCAGCAGAGGGCGGACTTCATTGTTGAAGTCCACCGCCTGAAGGGCCAGGAGAGGGAGCGCCGGGAGGATGAAAAGTCTCACCATCGTTCAACGGTCCATAGCCAAACTCTGCGTAACCCCGCTACTTTTCGGTCGTGAAGGGGGAGGCGGGGAGGCCGTCCCGGTTAAAGAGGTTGGGGCTTGCCTTCTGATCCCACCCGAACCTCACGTGGACGGGTTTCTTGACCTCCTTGCTCTTGGCCACGACGTGGTGTCCGTAAACGATGAAAGCTTCTGCTGGATGCCATTTGCCGTCTTCTCCGGCCACTTCGAAATGGGTGACCTTGATGCCTTTTCCTTCTGGGACAGTCAAACCGACGTTCCGTCCGTGAAACTCCTTGAAATAAACGGCCAAGCTGTCCTTTCCTTCGGAATGGTCCGCCCGGTCGAAGATGGGGCCCGAGTAGACCAGCTTGTCGTATCCGTAGTTCTTGGCCAAGGCCCAGAGGGCGAGGCGCTTGCCGACGTCCTGCTTGTTGGGCGGGTGGATGTTGTTCACCGTGGTGATGTCCGTGGTCACGGCCATACCGGTATGGGGAACCTTGAGCGTTTCCAATTGGGCCTGCCAGATCCAGGGCAGGGCCTTGGGATCCCGGTTGCGGTAGTTGAAGGGCGCGAGCTGAACGAAGTAGAAGGGAAGGTCGGGCTTTTCCCATACGCTCCTCCATCCCGCGATGAGGGCCTTCATCTTCTCATGATAGAGCATGCCTTCCCCGTTGTTGGATTCCCCCTGGTACCAAAGGGCTCCCTTGATGGCATAGGGGAGCAAGGGGGCGATCATGGCATTGTACATGTGGGTGGGCGTTGTCCGTCCCGGCTTGCCCCGGGTAAACTGATACAACTTGTCGGCGAAGCCCTTCCTGAGCGCGGGAACGGCCTCGAAGCCTTCCGCCGGGGTCCAGGGCTCGATGCGGGTGCCTCCCCAATTCGATCCGATCAAGCCGATGGGCGCCTTGATTTCCTTTTGGAGGTGACGGGCGAAGTAGTAGCCTACGGCGGTGAAGTTCGCCACGGTGGACGGGCTGCATACCTGCCAGCCCCCGGTTGGCACGTCCTCTTGCGGGGTGAGGCTCAATTTGCGAGGAACCTTGACGTGACGGATCAAGGGGTGCTTCCCGTTGGCGATTTCCTCCTTCGCATTGCCCGAGCGGGCCACGGACCATTCCATGTTGGACTGCCCCGAGCAAAGCCAGACCTCGCCCACCAGGATGTCTTTCAGCTTGATCTCGTTGGAGCCCTTGACGGTCAGGTCGCTTCCCTTGGCATTGGCCTTCATGGCGGGAAGATCGACCCGCCACTTGCCGTCCTTGCCGGCTTGGGTCGAAACGGTTTTTCCGTGAAAGGAAACGGTGACTTTCTCGCCTTCGTCGGCCCAGCCCCAGACGGGGACGGGTTCGCCTTGCTGGAGAACCATATGGTTGCCGAGAATCGAGGGCAGCTTGACTTCGGCGGAGGCAAAGAAGGGGGTGGCGAAGAACGCCAAGCCGGCATACAGAGCGAAGAAGAATTGGGTTTTCATAAGGGGGATGGGGCTGAGTTAATTTGTTTTAAAAGTCTGGGAGAGTTTGGCCCGTTCGGCAAGAACGCATGGCCTGACGGCCGTAAAAACTTCTTCCGGATGGTCAGTCCTCGATGATGCGGCCCCGGTTGACGTCCTCGAGGGCCGAGGCTTTCTTTGGCTTGTAAGGGTACCAGTCGGGAGCCCCGAACCAATCGTACATCACGGCACGGAACTTTTCGATCTTCTCGGGGGGTTCCTTTTGCCAGCCCATGTCCCCCGTTGCGCTGACCCAGGTGTCGAGGGCGGCCCGCATCTCGGTGAGGGCCTTTTGGTGAGCCGGGTGGGTGGAGTCCACGAGGTTGTTGAGCTCGTTTGGATCGGCGTCGGTATCGAAGAGGTATTCCCGCCTGAACTCCGTGAAGAGAGGCATGAGGTGGGGGTCGAGTTTTCCCTTCTTGTAGAGGTCGCGCATGACCTGCTGAACGGGGAAGCACTTTTCCTTGTAGAAGTTGACGTAGGTCCCGAAGTTGAGCTCGGGCTGGTAGTTGCGGATGTAATGGAAGCGCTTGCCGCGGACCGAACGGAGGCGGAAGGGAACGTCGTCTACCCGGTCCCTCGCGCTGAAGGCATACCTTCTTTGCGGATCCCGGTTTTTCCCGAGGAAGACCCGGCTCTGCATGCCCAGCGGGCGGGGTACGCCGGCCAGGTAGAGGGTGGTGGCGGTCAGGTCGAGCAGGCTGATCACCTCCTCGTTGACCGTGCCCGGTTTGAAGCCGTCGGGCATGGGAAAATTCTTGGGCCACTTGATGATCATCGGGACGTGCAGGCCCGTGTCGTAGACCCAATGGATGCTCCGGTGGTCGACCCGGCCGTTGTCCCCGAATACGATGATGACGGTATCGTCGAGGAGCTTTTCCTTCTCGAGTTCCTCGAGGACCACCCCGACGCGCCGGTCCATGTTGGAAACCGAGTTCAAGTAGCGGGCCCATTCCTCGTTGGACGTCCTGTGCTTGGGGAAGTAGGCCGGCGGAACCACCGAGTCCGGCTTGGCGTACTGGACGTGCTCGTCTTCGCCCCACCATTTGATGCGTTCCGGCCGGTTGGTCCTGAAATCGTAAATGTCGTATTCCGCTTCCGGGGTGTTCACCTGCAAGAAGAAGGGCTTTCCCTTCTTGATCTCTTCCCAGTCCGTGCTCTCGAAGATTTTCCCCTCGTTCACGAAATTGAGGTCGAGCTTGCCCGAACCCACCACCCGGTCCCTTATTTTCTTGATGGAGCCCGTCAGGTAGCCCGCATCCTTGAGCCGGTGGGTCAGGGGCCGGACCCCCTCGGGCAGCCTGAACCCATCGTCCCGGTGATCGGGGAAGTGGTGCAGGTTGACGGAGGTCTGGTACATCCCCGTCATGAAGGCCGACCGGCTGGGGGCGCACACGGGGGCGGTAGCGAAAACCCGGGTGTAGCGCACGCCCCCGGCGGCCAACTGGTCGAGGTGGGGCGTATGGACCCCCTGCCTGCCGAAGCAGCCGAAGTCCAGGTTGCAGTTGTCGGTGATCAGCCAGAGGATGTTGGGCTTGTCCTTGGCCGGGCAAACCGAGGCCAGCAAGAGTAGGCAAAACAAGGGGAATAATCGTTTCATGGAAACGGATTGTGAATGGGCGCAAGGCAAAGGGCAAGCGACATCAAGTCGCCTCGCCGGGGATCGGGCGGAGCTTTCCTTTCTTTGCTTCACGCCTCCCGAAATCATCCGGGGCTGAGGTTTAAGGTTGGCATTCGCCCGGTGGACGTTTGCCTAGTGGTCTTACCTATGAAACAGTTCGTCCTGCCCTTCGCCCTTCTCTTTCTTTGCCTTTCCCTCTCCGGGGAGAAGCCCAACGTCGTCATCGTCTTCACCGATGACCAAGGCTACGGGGACCTCGCCTGCTACGGGAGCAAGACCAACAAGACTCCCCGGCTCGACCAGTTGGCCAAGGAGGGCACGCTCTTCACTTCCTTCTATACCCAGACCGTGTGCGGGCCCTCCCGTTCGGCCTTGCTCACGGGGCGCTACCCCTGCCGGAGCAAAGGGTGGGGGATGCCCGCGAGCGAGATCACCTTTGGGGAACTCATGCAAAAGGCCGGCTACCAGACCGCCTGCATCGGCAAGTGGGACGTTTCCAACCGCAAGGCCATCATCGACCGGATGCCCAATGCCCAGGGATTCGATTATTACTTCGGGACCCTCGGGGCGAACGACGGGGGAGGGGTCAGGTTCCACGAGAACAACGAGCCCGCCGGCACCAGCCGGGACATGGGCGGGCTGACTACTTTGTATACCGACAAGTCGATCGAGTTCCTCAAGAAGAAGCGCGACCCCAAGAAGCCCTTCGTCCTCTACCTGGCCCATACCATGATGCACACCATCATCGATGCCTCCGACCGCTTCCGCGGCAAATCCAAGGGCGGGCTCTACGGTGACGTGGTGGAGGAATTCGACTACGAGACGGGCCGCCTGCTCGATGCCCTCGAGGAGCTCGGCTTAAGCGAGAACACCCTCTTCATCTATACCTCCGACAACGGGCCCTGGAACCAGGACAAGTACACCAAGAACAAGAAGGGTCACCCCAAGGGCTCGATCTTCTGGGGTTCCTCCGGGCCGCTGCGCAACGGCAAGGGTTCACCCTACGAGGGCGGGTATCGTCTGCCCTGCATCGTGCGCTGGCCGGGCAAGGTCCCGGCGGGCCGCAAGTCCGATGCGGTGTTCGCGACCATCGACTTCATGCCCACCTTCGCCAGGCTTTGCGGATTCAAGGCCCCGGGCGACCGGTTGATCGACGGAGTCGACCAGACCGCCCTGCTCATGGGCAAGTCGCAAAAGGGGAGGGAAACCTTCTACTTCGACCGGGCGGGCATCCGCAAGGGTAAGTGGAAATACCTTTTGCCGAATGCTCATTTCTACGGCTATGCCCGGGAGGACGGTCGTCCGGTCGAGGAGGAACTCTACGACTTGGAAAACGACTTGGGCGAGACCACCAACCTGGCCAAGAAGCACCCCAAGATCGTGGCCGAGTTGCGCAAGCTGACCGAGGGATTGCCACAAGGTGGTCCGGGTGGAATCCGCTGAACCACAGTACCTTTCAGCCATGAAAAATTTCCTTCGTTCCTTCTTCTTCATCGTCTTTACCTGCGGATGGGTTTCCCTCTGGGCCAAGCCCAAGATGAACGTCCTGTTCATCCCGGTGGACGACTTGAACCACTGGGTCGGATACACCGGTCGCAACCCGCAGGCCAAGACCCCCAATATCGACCGCCTCTCCAAGATGGGGGTATCCTTTTCCAACGCTCATTGCTCGGCCCCCGCCTGCGAACCGACCCGGGCCTCCCTCTTCTCCGGTTTGCGGCCCAGCACTTCGGGGTGCTACCTGAACGGGCACCTCTGGAAGAAGTACGTCAAGGAAGGCATATGCCTGAACGCCCATTTCAAGGACTCGGGCTATTACGTGATGGGCACGGGCAAGACCTATCATGCCTCGGGAACGAGCAAGGCGGCGATTTACGCGAACGAATGGGACGAGTATCCACGCCTGCCCAAGTCCTCCACGGGCGGAGCCTCCAAGTACCAGGGGTATTTCGAGCCCTTGCCCCTGAAGATGAAGGATGAGGATCTGGGGGACTGGCATTCGGTCAATTATTGCATCGAGCAGCTGGGCAAGAAGCGCGACAAGCCCTTCTTCCTCGCCTGCGGTCTGATCAAGCCCCACCTTCCCTGGGCGGTTCCGCAAAAGTACTACGATATGTTCCCGAGGGATACCATCAAGCTGCCCCCCCACCTCGAGAACGACTTTTCGGACATCCCCAAGTTCGCCCGCGGGGTCGGGACTTCCGGCGATCATCCCAAGTTCCTCAAAAGCGGGCGCTGGAAGGACGCCATCCAGTCCTACCTCGCCACCGTCGCCTTCGTGGACGTCTGCATCGGGCGCCTGCTCGATGCCCTCGAGAAGAGCCCGCACAAGGACAACACCGTCATCGTCCTGTGGGGCGACCATGGCTGGCACCTCGGGGAAAAGCAGCGCTGGCGCAAGTTCACCCTCTGGGAGGAAGCCACCCGGGCCCCCCTGATCTGGTACGCCCCCGGGGTGACCAAGGCCGACACGGTCTGTTCGCGCCCCGTCGACTTCCTCAGCATCTACCCGACCCTCTGTGAGCTCGCGGGGATCGATACCCCTTCCCACGTCGAAGGCCGGAGCATCGTCCCCCTGCTCAAGGACCCGCAGGCCAAGTGGGACGGGGTGGCCATTACGACCAACGGGTACATGAACCACTCGATCCGCAACGAGAACTGGCGCTACACCCGCTACCGGGACGGGAGCGAGGAACTCTACGATCACCGCAAGGATCCCTACGAGTGGAAGAACCTGGCGGACAAGGAAGGGTTTGAATCGGTCAAGAAAAGGCTGGCCGCTCATCTGCCCAAGAAGAACGCCCCGAAGACCCCGACCAAGAAACCCTCCAGGCCCAAGAAGCCAAAGAAGGAGGGCTGACCCAATTCTTGGCGCAAGGGTGGTTCCCCCCGTGCCCTTGACTTGAGAGGGCAATTGTCCGATAAAATAAAAATCATGAAGAAGTCTTCCGCCTTGCTCCCCCTCTTCTTCCTTCTGCCTGCCCTCGTTTGGGCAAGCCCGCCCGTCCCCTTCAGCGGAAAGGTCTCGGTCGACGGCATCAATTACCATGGTCAGGCCAAGTTCAGCTTCGCCATCCGTGATCAAGCGGGAACGGTGCATTGGCGAAACGGAGCAACCGCCAACGCCGCCATCAACGTGAACGTGTCCAACGGGCGCTACGTCGTCCTGCTTGGTGGTCAGGGTATGAACCCCTTGCCCGCCTCCCTCTTCGCCAACCACCACGAGCTTTACGTCAAGGTGTCCTTCGACAAGAACGACGGACAGGGCCTGAGGCATCTCGCCCCCGACCAGCTGGTAACGGCCGTGCCCTATGCCTTGGCGGTGGCTCCCTCCTCCATCACCACCGCCCAGTTGAACGAGCAAATCCTCAAGTATTTGAAGCCCGAGATTACCCTCGCCCCGCAAGCCCCCGGTCTGATCTTCGGCGGGCAGACCATCACCCTCAACTCACGGGCCGAGGGGAAGTTTCTGACCTACCAATGGCACAAAAACGGCCAGCCCATCGCGGGAGCCACCCAGGATCGTTACGTCATCCAGAGCGCCAACGCTTCCCAGCACGAGGGCAATTATACCCTCGTGGTGACGAACGACTTCGGATCGGTCACGACCCAAGCGACGAGCCTCGTGGTGGACGGCACCCCGACCAGCCACACCGTGGCGTCGATTGGGATGGAGATGATCTTTTGCCCGCCCGGCATCTTCATTATGGGCAGCCCGGCCAGCGAGTCTGGGCGATGGAGTGACGAGACCCAGCATCAAGTTACCATGACTAATGGTTTCTACCTCGGCAAGTACGAGCTCACGCAGGCCCAGTACGAGGCGGTTATGACGGGCAATACGGAGGGCTTGAATGCGAAACCCAGTAATTGGCCGAACAACAACGACAGGCCCGTGGAAAAGGTTTCCTGGGAGGACGCCCAAATTTTTCTTTCCCGTCTCAACCAGATTGAACAGACCGCAGGTCGATTGCCCAGCGGTTGGAAGTACGCCCTGCCCACCGAGGCCCAATGGGAATATGCCTGCCGGGCGGGAACGACCACGGTCTTTTCCTGGGGCAACAGCGCGACTTCCACGCAGGCGAATTTCAAGGGAACCGACCCGTATGGCGGAGGTGCGGTCGGGCCGAACCTCCAGCAGACTACGGACGTCGGCCAGTATGGGGCCAACCCGTGGGGCTTTTTCGATATGCATGGAAATGTTTGGGAATGGGTCCATGATTGGTATGCGAACAACCCGGGAGGCGCTCAGACCAACCCAGAAGGTCCGGCATCGGGCTCGGTCCGGGACCGGCGCGGCGGTTCCTGGAACAGTCCTGGGACGAACTTGCGTTCCGCCAAGAACGGCACCTGCAATCCGAGTTTTCGCTACAACGACCTTGGCTTCCGCGTTGCCTTCAAGGCCATCCAGCCCGATGTGGCGAATCCCGAACTGACCTTGGCGGAAACCACGGTTCTAACGCACTCCGCAGGTCTGCCCTTCGTCGATCCGGGATTTGAGGCCCATGATGTCAGGGACGGAAATTTAACCGCCAACGTCACGGTCACGGGAACCGTGGACGCCAACTCCACGGGGACCTACGTTTTGACCTACTCGGTGGCGGATGCGGCGGGCAATACGGACAGCAAAACCCGCACCGTCACGGTGACGGGCGCCCGCTCGGTCGATCTGAACGCCACGGTTGCGCTGGACATGCTCTGGGTCCCTGCCGGGACCTTCACGATGGGCAGTCCGACCAGCGAGTCGGGGCGAGGCTCGAACGAGAACGAGCATAACGTTTCCCTCACGAAGGGCTTTTATTTGGGCAAGTACGAGGTGACGCAGGCCCAGTACGAGGCGGTGATGACGGGAAACACCAACGGCTTGAGCGCCACGCCGAGCGAGTGGCCCGGCAACCCGAATCGTCCCGTGGAAAAAGTTTCGTGGGATGACGCCCAAGTCTTCCTCACTCGCCTGAACGCTCAGCAAGCGGCCAACCTGCCCGCTGGCTGGAGTTACGTTTTGCCTACGGAGTCGCAATGGGAATACGCCTGCCGGGCGGGAACGACCACGGCGTATTCATGGGGGGCGACGATCGCCAGTTCGAATGCGAACTACAATGATAGTATCGGCCAGACCACAGATGTGGGCCAGTACGCGGCCAACTCGTGGGGTTTCTATGATATGCACGGGAACGTTTGGGAATGGACCGCTGACAGGTACCAAGCGGCCTATCCGACAGGCAACCCAGTGATCGATCCGACCGGACCGGCATCGGGCTCGAACCGGGTCCGGCGCGGTGGTTCCTGGAGCAACGACGGGACTTACTTGCGTTCCGCCAAGCGCTACCACGACACCCCGAGCACCCGCTACCGCAGCCTTGGCTTCCGGGTTGGTTTCCAAAAGCAATAGCAAGGGCGTCGATCGGGTAACCTAGGTTAGGATGCCCTTCACGACGTGGCCGTGGACGTCGGTCAGGCGGAAGCGGCGTCCCTGAAAGCGGTAGGTGAGCTTTTCGTGGTCGATCCCGAGTTGATGGAGGATGGTGGCCTGCAGGTCGTGGACGTGAACCTTGTTCTCGGTTGCGTTGAAGCCTAGGTCGTCGGAGGCCCCGTAGGTGATGCCGGGCTTGGTCCCGCCCCCCGCCATCCAGACGGTGAAGGCATAGGGGTGATGGTCCCGACCCCAGCGCTTGCGGTTCTTGAGGTCGCCCTGGATAAAAGGGGTGCGCCCGAATTCCCCGCCCCAGATGACGAGGGTGTCGTCGAGCATGCCCCGCATCTTGAGGTCCTGCACGAGGGCGGCGCTGGGTTGGTCGGTATCCCTGCACTGGTTGTACAGTTCGGTGGTCAGGCTGTTGTGCTGGTCCCAGCCGGCATGCATGCACTGGACGAAGTTGACCCCCCGCTCGGCCAGCCGGCGGGCCATCAAACAGTTGTAGGCAAAGGTCCCGGGCTCCTTGACCTGAGGACCGTACATCTTGAGGACGTGCTCGGGTTCGTCGGAAAAGTCGGTTAGCTCGGGGACGCTCGTTTGCATGCGGTAGGCCATCTCGTACTGGGCGATACGGGTCTGGATCTCGGGGTCGCCGGACTGTCCGAATTTCATGTGGTTGAGCTTGGCGAGGTCGTCGAGCAGGCCCCGGCGCAGCTCGGGCTTTAGGCCCGCGGGGTTTTTCAAATAGAGCACGGGGTCCCGGCTCCCCCGGAAGCGGGCTCCCTGAAAGCGGGTGGGGAGGAAGCCCGATCCCCAGTAGAAGTCGTAGAAGATCTGTCCGCAGGAGGTTCCCTTGCTGATGGAGGTCATGACCACGAAGCCGGGCAGGTCCTCGGAGGAGGAGCCCAGCCCGTAGTTGAGCCAGGCCCCCATGGTGGGCCGGCCGGGCATTTCCGAACCGCTCAGAAGGAAGGAGATGGCGGGGGCGTGGTTGACCGCTTCGGTGTGCATGCTCTTGACGAAGCACAGGTCGTCCGCGACCTTCGCGGTGTAGGGCATGAAGTCGCTCACCCAAGCGCCCGACTGGCCGTGTTGGCGGAAGGGCTCGACGGGCTCGAGCATGAGCTTGCCCTTGGGGTTGCCCGTCATGGTGCTGAAGCGCTTGCCCCCGAGGTACTCATCGGGCACGGGCGTTCCGTGGAGCTTGTGAAGGCGGGGCTTGTAGTCGAAGAGGTCGACGTGGGTGGGGGCACCGTTCTGGAAGAGGTAAATGACCCGCTTGGCCTTGGCGGGCAGGTGGGGAGCTCCGAGGATGCCCCCGGTGTCGGTGCCTGATTTCCCGAGCAGGCCGTCCGCTCCGAGCAGGCCGGCGAGGGCGGCGGTCCCGATCCCGGTGGCCCCCCGGCCGAAGAACTGGCGCCGGTTGATGGCGAGCTGCCTGTCGCGCACGGGCTGGGGCGAGTTGGGGTCGAGGATTCTCCAGGCCGGTTCCATGGTCATTCCTTGTTGAGGGTTTCGTCCAGGTTGAAGAGGTTCAGGCAGAGGGCGGCCCAGGCCGCCCGGGTGACGGGCTCGACTTTGGATTGCGATTTGGAATCCCCGTGGGAGAGAAAGCGGGTGGCTGATTCGGGATCTTTTTCGAAGCTGTCGAGGGCACGCTTGAGGCTTTGCCTGAAGACTTCCAGTTCCTTGGGGGCGGGCTCGCGACCAAGGACTTTGCGGACCGCGAGGCGCATGCGGGCTTCTTCACCGTCAGCTTCCGCGAGGACGAGGTCGCCGAGGGCCCGGCCGGCTTCCACGTACGTGACGTCGTTGAGCAGGGTGAGGGCATGCATGGGCGTGTTGGTGCGCAGAGGCTTGACCTCGCAAACCTGGCGCTTGGCCACGTCGAAAAAGAGAGTCGGGCCGATGATGCGCCGCCAGTAGGTGTAGAGGCTGCGCCGGTGGAGGGCATCGCCCGTGTCCTGCTTGAAGCGTTTTTTGCCAAAGGTGGCTTCCGCCCAGATTCCCTCGGGCTGATAACTGTAGACCGCTTTTCCGCCCATGGCGGGGTTGAGCAGGCCGGAGGAGGCGAGGGCCTGGTCGCGGATCATCCAGGAGGGCATGCGGAAGCGGGGGCCGCGGGCGAGGAAGCGGTTCTCGGGGTCGCGCTCGTATTGGGCGAAGGAGGCGATCTTCGAGCTGCGCCGGTAGGCCTCGCTGGTCACGATGGTACGGAGCAAGCCCTTGAGGTCCCAGCCCGATTCGATGAACTCGGCGGCCAGCCAGTCGAGCAGCTCGGGGTGGCGGGGGAATTCGGTCTGGATCCCGAAATTCTCGGTGGTCTTGACCAGACCCACCCCGAAGAGCATTTGCCAGAACCGGTTGACCGTGACCCGGGCGGTGAGCGGATGCTTGGGGTCCATCAGCCACTTGGCGAGGTCGAGCCGGTCGGGCCGTCCCTCGGCGGGCAAGGTGGGCAGCCAGGAGGGGAAGGCGGGTTCGACCTTGTCCCCCCGCTGGTTGTAGAGTCCGCGGTCGAGCAGGTAGGTTTCCCTCGGCTTGGGAAGATCGGCCATGACCATGACCTTGGGAAAGGAGCCTTGGGTCTTCTTTACCCTGGCTTCCAGTCCGGCTTTCTTCTTGAGCAGGGCGGAGAGGGTTCCGTCCTCTTTGGCATAGGCATCGGCGATTGTCTTTTTGTCGGATGAACTGCGTTTGTCAGGAGCCGTACGGAGGGCCTGGGTCAAGCCGGAGTTCTTTTCCTTGAGGCTGGGCTCGGGCCGGCCGGTGGTGCAAAACCTGAAATGTCCGAGGTTGTGGTTCTTGTGCCTGGAATTGAACTTGAGCGTGATTTCCAGCTCGGCTCCCTTGGGTGGCTCGATGGCTTCCTTCAAGCGGAAGGAGGCGGCGTGGTCGCGGGCGAATGGCTTGCCCGACCAGACTGCCCAGCCGGTTCCCGGGTTGTCGTCCAAGGCGCTTGCGATCTTGAGGGGGCCTTGCTCGTAGGTGGCTTGGGCGCTTTGTATCTTGAGGGGGACGAGCTCGTCCACCGCCGAGGGGCGCAGCTTGAACCGGATGTCGGTGAGCACGAAGTTTCCGCTGTCGGAACGGGCCAGGCCGCCCTTGGTCATCTTGGGGTGGCGGACGGCTTCCAGTTTGAACCCGGTGATCTTGTCCTTCCCGAGCGGGTAGACGACCCGGTATTCGTCGGTGTCCGGGTTGGGACCCTTGGCGTAGATCAAGCCGCCTTCCAAAATATCGAGGGTCTGAGCCTTGGCCTCGGCCGAGCGGGGAAGCAGGCGGGTCCATTCGGCCCGGGGCAGGTCCTTGAGCATGCGGGCCTCCCATTGGGCCTGCTCCTTGGATCGTTCGCCGCGCCTTTTGACGATATCCTCCTCCACTTGGACGATCTCTGCGTTCATGCGGGCGAGCTCCTCGTTTTGAGCGGTGGAGGAGGCTTGCAGGACGGGCTTGGTCTGAGGGTCGCCCCCTCCGCCGTTGACCGGGGTCTGGTTGAAGAAGGCGGTAAACTGGTAGTATTCGCGCTGGGTGAGCGGATCGAACTTGTGGTCGTGGCAACGGGCGCAGTTGAGGGTCAGGCCCATCCAGAGGGTGCCCATGGTCTCGGTCATGTCGAAGACGTACTCGACCCGGTTCTCTTCGGCAATGCGTCCCCCTTCGCCGTTGATCATGTGGTTGCGGTTGAACCCGGTGGCGAGGATTTGCTCGTGGGTGGCGCCGGGCAGAAGGTCGCCCGCGAGTTGCCAGATGGAAAAGTCGTCATAGGGGAGGTTTTGGTTGAAGGCCTTGACCACCCAGTCCCTCCAGGGCCACATGGAACGTTCGCGGTCGCCCTGGTATCCGTTGGTGTCGGCATAGCGGGCCGCCGCCAGCCAGTCCCAGGCCATGCGCTCCCCGTAGGCGGGCGAGGCGAGCGTGCGGTCGACCAAGCGTTCCCAGGCCCCGGGCTGGTCGTCGGCGAGAAAGGCATCGATTTGCTCGAGGGTGGGGGGAAGCCCGGTCAGGTCGAGCGAGAGGCGTCGGATGAGGGTCTTGCGCTCGGCACGTGGGGTGGGCTTGAACTTTTCGTTCTCGAGCCGTTTTTCGACCAGGAAGTCGATGGGGTGGATCTTCTTGTCTTTGACTTGCGGACGGACGATGGGTTGGAAGGTCCAGTGGTCTGCCCACTTGGCCCCGCCGGCAATCCATTCCTTGAGCAGAGCTATTTCCTTTGGGCTTAGGTTGCGGTTGGAACCGGGAGGGGGCATCCGTTCGTCGGGATCATCGGAGGAGATGCGGGCGAACAATTCGCTCCCTTGCGGATCGCCTGGCTTTACGGCAAAATAGCCTCCCAGGTCGGTGAGGATTCCGTCTTTGGTATCGAGCCTGAGCTTGGCCTTTCGCTCCTTCTCGTCGGGCCCATGGCAATGGAAGCAATTCTCGGAAAGGATGGGCCGGATGTCCCGGTCGAAGGAGAGTTCCGGACCGGATGCCCAAGCAGGCGCCAGCAGAGGCCAAAAGCCGAGCATGGGGAGGGTCTGGAATATATATTTCTTCAAGGATGGACGCGTGTTGCCCAAATCTTGATTTCTTGCCGCAAACCGAGTCAACAGGAAAGGCCGTTTCCCGGGTTGAACCAAGAGGAAGTTCGCGCTTGGAATGGCGGGGCAAGTTTGGTTTGGATAGGGGGATGAACTTTTTCGGCAAACTCCTCGTCCCGGCCTTGCTATGCGCCTTGCCCGCTTCTCCGGCTTTGGCCGAGGACGCGTTCTTCAGGCATTCCGTAACGACCGAGAAAAAGCCCTGGACGGCCAAGAAGTTTCTCAACGATCCGGCGGATTTTCAATTCGCCATCGTTTCCGACCGCACGGGGGGACCGAGGGCGGGGATCTTTCCCAAAGCGGTGTCCAAGCTCAACGAGTTGCGCCCGGAGTTCGTGATCACGGTCGGCGACATGATCCAGGGGGGCAGGGGAAACCGGGACGTGAAAAAATTGAAAGGCCAGTGGAAGGAATTCAATTCCTTCATCGAGGGCTTCGACATGCCTTTCTTCTACCTTCCGGGCAACCATGACGTGGGCAACGAGGTCGCGGATGAAATTTGGGACGAGATGTACGGGGTGCGCTATTATTCCTTTACTTACAAGAACGTACTTTTTCTCTGCCTGAACACGCAGGGCGGGCCGGGAACCAAGGCCCTTTTGCAGGACGAGCAAATCAAGTGGGCCCTAGCCGAGCTCAAGAAGACAGCGAAGGCGCGCTGGACCCTCGTATTCATGCACCAGCCTCTCTGGCTGATGGAGGAGGGCATACTTATCCAAAAGGAAGGAAAGAAAGAACTCCGCAAGACCAAGACCGGATGGCCCAGGATCGCGGAGGCCTTGAAGGGGCGCAAACACACCGTGTTCGCGGGGCATATTCACCATTACGGCAAGTACCTCAGGAACGGGACCAGTTTCTACACTCTCGGGACGACGGGCGGAGGAAGCAAGCTGAGGGGGGTGGCCTTCGGGGAGTTCGATCACGGGACCTGGGTCACCATGACGGACGAGGGCCCGAGGATGGCCAACCTTTCTTTGGACGGGATCATGAAGGACGACGTGACCACCGAGAGCCACCAGAAGTTCTGGCGCAGCCTGGTCTTCGAGGAGTATTTTGCCAAGGGAACGAACCTGGAAGGAAAGAAGCTGACCTTGCCCCTGCGCAATGCCTTTGACTTCGAGATCAAGGGGAGGCTCAGCTGGATCGTCCCACCTTCCTCGCCCTGGGAGGTCAAGGGGTACTCGGACGAGATTTTCACGATGGCTCCGGGGGAGGAAAAAAGACCGTCCTTCACGATCCATGGGAAAACGGACGGGAAGAAGAGCCGCCCCGCGCTTTTGCCCAAGTTGATGGTCCGATTCAAGGCGGAGGCAGAGCCCTTCGACTTTGAATTGCTCATGGACGTTCCCCTTGCCAAGTGAGCTTGTCGGATTCCCTCAAGGAAGCGGCCAAGGAACTGGCCCGGGCGGTCAACGCCTTGTCCTTCGGCCCACCCACCGCATACGTGTACAACCCCTTGGATTACGCGTGGGAAATTCACCGCCGATACCTCGAGCTTGCGGGCGGGGAAAAGAAGAAGGTGGTCTTTCTCGGGATGAACCCGGGCCCCTTCGGCATGGCCCAGACGGGGGTTCCCTTTGGGGAGATTCCGGCCGTGCGGGACTGGATGGGCCTGCGGGGGGAAGTCGAAAAGCCCGAGCCCGAACATCCCAAGCGCCCGGTTGAGGGCTTGGCTTGCGCCAAGAGCGAAGTGAGCGGAAGGCGCCTCTGGGGGCTTTTTGCGGAGCGGTTCGGGAAGGCGGAGTATTTTTTTGAGGATCATTTCGTGGCCAATTACTGCCCGCTCGTCTTCATGGAGGAGGGGGGCAGGAACCGAACGCCGGACAAGTTGCCCGCGAGCGAGTCCAAGGACCTGGAGGAGGCCTGTGATGCCCACTTGGCCCGGGTGGTGGATGTCCTGGAGCCCGAGTGGTTGGTCGGGGTGGGGGCCTTTGCTCAGAAAAAAGCCCAAGTGGCCCTGGCTGAAAAAGACTTGAAGATCGGCAAGATTTTGCATCCGAGCCCAGCCAGTCCGGCGGCCAACCGGGGATGGGCGGAGGCCGCGGCCAGGCAGTTGGAGGAACAGGGGATTTGGTAGCCGGGCTCTTTCGGGGTTGAGGCCTCCTCCCGGCGCCTTACCATTGGCCTTCATGAAAAACCTCTCCGTGGTGGAATCTCAACGGGAACGCCGGGCCAAGCCGTCGATTCCCCTCATCGACGTCCGCACCCCGGCCGAGTTTCGCTCGGTTCATGCCGAAGGGGCTCTCAATCATCCCTTGGAGTCCTTGGATGCAGAGGGCTTGCCTTTTGAAAAAGGCGAAACCTTGCACCTGATCTGTCAATCGGGCGGGCGCTCGGCCAAGGCTTGCCAATTGCTGGAAGCCGCAGGGTACGAAGCGGTGGTCAACGTAGAGGGCGGAACCGCGGCCTGGCAGGCGGCCCGCTTGCCGGTGGCGGAGGGAAAGAAGGCAATGTCCCTGGAAAGACAGGTCAGGATCGCGGCGGGCTCGTTGATCGTCGTCGGCGCGGCGGTCGGATGTTTCGTTCATCCCGGAGGGTACGGGCTGTCCGCATTCGTGGGGGCCGGACTGGTCTTTGCCGGCCTTACGGACACCTGCGCAATGGGCATGCTGATTGCCAAGATGCCCT
>Ga0160422_10001235_pt1 | contig 16004 bp, 13 predicted proteins | sample Fk160mmetaG_FD_108192 | JGI IMG/M metagenome (GOLD analysis project Ga0160422, IMG submission 108192) | Marine microbial communities from the Central Pacific Ocean - Fk160115 60m metaG | ecosystem: Environmental > Aquatic > Marine > Oceanic > Photic zone | place: The Central Pacific Ocean... | reverse complement strand
TTTTGGAGTTCAGCGGCCCGTCAGCACCACCCGAATTGTGGTGGCCCGAGCCGAGAACGATGCGGCGTACCGAAGGGCGGCCCAACGATTGGGTCGGGCTCCGGAACCCGAAGGATCATGGACGCCTTCCGGTCGACACGTGTGCATTCTGATGCCGCCGCAAACAAGCCCCCCCACCGCCGAGGAACAAGCAGCGTTGGTGCGACTGTTGGTGGCGGCTCGACAACACCAAGACACGTCACCCCGGCAGGCCGTGCGTTGGTGGTACGTCGGAATACGCGAAGTCGTCACGAGCGCGCTGACGGGACGATCTCGCATCGACGGAACTTCTCGCGATCAAGCGGTACAGAAGCTTCGAGCCCAAGAAAGCACCATCCGTTTCAGCGCACCTTGGTCCACCACCCCTGGACCCGAGTCCTGGCAAGAAGACGCCATCTTTGGACTGTTGGTGGAAATGCTTGAAGCCCTCAAGACGAATCTTCCTGAATTGCACGCAATTTCCAAGTCTTCGGATACGGACGCGATGCTGACTTTTCTGGGAGGCGATGAAGTTGGGTTTCTCCGCGGCGCGGCTCGGTATTGGCAAGTGCACCAATAAAGCTTCAGCGGTTTTCCCTTGGGCATCAGCTGGACATCAAGATGAACAAACCATCAAGTTGACGTGGTGTCCTCAACCACCACGCCATCCACCATCTTGACCACGCGATCAGCCCGAGCGGCGATGGCGGGGTCGTGGGTCACCATGACCATGCTGAGACCAAGACGATGGCGTTCGGCCAGCACATCCAAAATGCCGTCACCGGTTTTGGTGTCCAAATTGCCCGTCGGCTCGTCGGCCAGCACCACATCGGGGCCGTTGACCAACGCCCGAGCCATGGCCACCCGCTGGCGCTCGCCGCCAGACAATTCGGCGGGACGGTGTTCGAAGCGGTGCCCCAAACCAAAGGCGTCCAACAATTCTTCGGCCCGAGCCGAAGCTTCCGCACGCATGGATCCCCAGGCAAAGGGGTCGTGTCCCACCATAGAAGCCACCATGACGTTCTCCAGCACGTTGAGTTCGGGCATCAAGTGGTAGGACTGAAATACGAAACCAATGGCGCGGTTGCGGTAGGTCTCACGCTCCCGGCGACGCATCTCGGACAACACTCGACCCCGCCAAGCAATGTGGCCACGATCTGGTCGATCCAGATCACCCAGTTGATGAAGCAGGGTGCTCTTGCCCGAACCCGAGGAGCCCAAAACGCAAAGCCATTCGCCCTCTTGGACCTGAAGGTCTACACCACGCAAAACCGGTACTTCCACCCGCCCCATGCGATAGGTGCGATGCAACCCAGCGGCTTGCAACACCGTGGTGGCAGCGGTGGAGTCCATCCTGGCCTCAGTCATGACGCAACGCCTCCACGGGATCGACGTCCGCCGCCCGGGCGGCCGGGAACACCGCCCCGACCACACTGAACACCACCGCGCCAATGGCGGTGGACAATGCGGTCCACCAATCCATTCGGTTGGGGGGTTTCGCAAAGTAGTAGACCGCGGGATCCCAAATCACTCGAGACAAACCATTGGCTTTGATGTACCAGATGGCCACACCGAAGCCAAAGCCCACCAGCATCAATGCGGTTCCCAGCACCCGAGGGGCCAAGAATCCAGAATGAAAGCCGGAAGCAAAGCGCCAAAGACCGATGAGCCCCACCGCCCCCAAAACGAAGACGGTGGTCATGGGTGGATCCCCGATGGCTTGATTGATCAAAGCGATGTTGTGAACCACCGCCCAACCCAGCAAGACACCAAGAATGGCGCCCAAGATGCCAATCACCAGACCATATTGCACAAAAATCATGGCAATTCCTGGTCGGGTCGCGCCCAAAGCCCGCAACACGCCGATATCACGGGTCTTTTCGGTGACGATCGCATTGAAGATGGCCAGCACCAGGCCCGCACACACCAAGTACACCAGACTGAACAACGTGCGCATCAGCTCCCGTTCGTTTTCAACAGGTTGCAGGAATGAAGCTTGGTTTTCGCGCCACGTCTGGACCCGAAAGATCATGGGATTGATCGCATGCCCCTCGCGTTCAGCCCATTTTCGATAGACCGCATCAACGATGTCACGCACCTGGGCTTCAGGCCGGCCGTCCCCGAGAACCAGAATCTTGCTGGAGCGAGCAGGAACTACCTTGCCGGTCGGAAGACCCTCTTCATCCACTTCTTCGGCCATGGTCATGTTGGTCATGCGGCGGGCTTCGGCCAAGGGAACGAAGACCCGTTCCTTGTCGATCAGAATCAACCCTGAAGAAAACTCATTGACTGGCGCAAAAGCAATACTGACGGGCTCGGGTGTGGTGTTCAGGGTGTCGGGAGGAATCGTGGTCAACACCACCGGTTCTTGAACAGGCATGAACCAGCGGTTGATGGGGTCATACGTTCCCTCGTCATTCCTTTTGTTCCCCATCGAAATTTCCAGTCCCAAGCAAATACCTGGGCGGACGGTGCCATCCGATTCAACGCGGGCCAAAGCTCGCCCTTCTTCTTCCAAACCCAGCAAGAGTTCGGGGGGAAGATCTCGGCGAAAATCTTCCTCGCTCCAATCGGTCCCGGAGCCTTCCGGGACCCAATGCAAACTCTTGGCAAATCCTGTGACCTGATCAAAAGAATCGGGTTCGATCCCCCACACCTGAACCCCTCGGACCTCGTCGTACGGCATTCGGATGGTGGCGAAGGTGTCCACCACTGGAGTGGCGGCCGCAATGGCCTCATTTTGCTTCAACTCGGCAATGAATCCTTCGGGATCCGGCAGTCCTCGCAATCCGTTGGTAATGACCACATCACCAATCAAAGTTTTGCCGGCCTTTTCCATTTGGTACAGGAAGCCCGACATGATGCTGACCACCACCACCACCAAAGCCACGCAGAGGCCGACCGCGCCGATGGCGACCAAAGGGATCAGCCGGGTGCGCAAGTAACGGAAAGCCAGCAACAACGCGTACATCAAATGGACCTTACTCGGAATCCATCTTCGGCTTGGGGAAGGATCCGAGAATGTCACCAAACCTGATGTCGATGGCCCGATCGGCAGGACCTGCGCGATTCAACCTTGGTTCTGGTCTTCTTGAATCGCGGCCAACACTTCATCCGCGTGACCAGGCACTTTGACCTTGTCCCAGCGTTGAAGCACTTTCCCACCCGGAGCGATCAGGTACGTGGTCCGCACCACCCCCATGTACTTCTTGCCGTACATGCTCTTTTCTTGCCAGACGCCATACTTCGCGCACAACGGTGGGGTGCCTTCATCGTCCTTCTCGTCGGCCAACAAGGGAAAGTTCAAGTCATACTTTGCCGCAAACTTCGCATGCGAAGCCATTGGGTCTGGGCTCACCCCGAACACCACGGCGTCCGAGCCCGAAAACTCTGGATGCAAATCTCGGAACGCACAGGCTTCTTTGGTGCAACCTGATGTGTCGTCTTTGGGATAGAAGTACAGCACAACATAATGGTCGCTGTAGGAAGACAAACGGTGCTTTTCCCCCTCGCCGTCAGCGAGATGGAAAGCTGGTGCTTTTTTTCCAATTTCAATCATGCGCGGATCGTAGGACGATTGAAGCTCACTCCGCCGGTTCGTTGTTCATTTCTAGCAAATTTTGCAAACGGACTTCGACATCCGCCTCGGCTTCGATCACTTCCCGGTCATACCGCTCGCGTAACTTTTCCACCATGTCTTCCATGCGTTCGATTTGTAACAATCGATTGGCCAGTCGCATACCCGCCTGAATTCGAAGTTGCATGCGAAGCTCTTCACGGCCGGAAGCAAAAGCCGCATTGTCGCCATCCTCTCGCGCCTGCCGAACCGTCGCCGCGAGAGTGCGGACTTTTGCATCGGTCTTAAACTCGAGAATTTTGAGGTCATAGGCCCGCCGATCTTCGCGGCGCATGTCCACCAAGGCTCGGAGTTGGGTGCTGGCCGCAATGCGCTCGGCAAATCCCTCGGGATCGGAGTCCTGCAAACTCCGAAGTCGCTCGGAAAGACGCGGGTCAAGATCTTCGGCCACCACCAGCACTTCTTCCGCAAAAGCGTTGCCTCGCAACAATTCATCGGCCGCTGGAGCCACAAACGCCAACAACATCGCGATGCCCACCACCATGGGCAGCCACTGTCGGCGTCCAGCACGGCGTGGCCGTTCTCCTTCGGAACATTTCATGAATCGCATCGGAACTCCGCCTCAGGGAACAACGATTCGAGCTCACACTCAAAATCAGCGACGCCAGAAAGATTCGAGATGGCTCGCTCACGGACGACCATGTCGCGGGTCAAAAGATCGACGTCCGCGAGGACCGTCGCCGGCAACGAGATTGGGCTGGCGACCAACACACCAGAATCCAAGTTGGCGGGTGTCGGCGATGGACCAAGAAGACGCAGGCCCACCAGACCGATGGCAATCAAGGCGGCCGCTTGCAAAGGCGCGAAGCGTCGCACCCGTGGGCGGTACACCCGGGAAGGCAACTCTTCAGCCGACAGCGAGGCCACTCGAGCGGCCAATGCCGACAGATCAACACCAGTGGCCGCTGTATCGCTGGCGAAATGCTGCGTCAGTTGGGCCTCGAGTTGAGGATCACCTAACGCCGCTTCGTCAAAGCCCCCCTTGGGCGCTTCAGGGCTGGGATTGGTGTCTGGGGAAGCCATGGCTTGAAGTGAAACGTCTGAGGTCTCCGGATGATTGCGAAAATTCATGCCCCTCCCCCTTCTTCGTCTGAAGTGGCGTTCGGTTCCTGAGGCTTGTTGGGATCATGCGGGGCCAGAAAGGCACGCAACTTGCCCAAAACCCTGTGATGCCGGGCCAATAGGGTGCCGCGCGGCTCGTTCAGCAGTTCCGATATGTCGGAAAACGAGAGGCCGACGGCGTGCCTGAGATGCAGCAGTTCTCGTTCGGCTTCGGAGAGGCTCCTGAGGGCATCATCCAAGGCCCTGCGTGACTCTTGCTCCCCAGGGGCGTCTGGCGCCGTCGATGGGGTGCTCCCGGCCAAGGCCCCCAAAGTTTCGTGCTCCACCGGCCGCGCATGCCGCGTTCGACGCCGCATTTCGTCCCGCAAACGGTTGATGGCAATCAGCATGATCCAACTGGAGAAACGTCCCCGTTCGTCGTAGTCCGCCAACCGCTGCGCCACTTTGACAAACACGTCTTGCACCAATTCTTCGCTGAGTTCAGGGTCACGGCATCGGCTGTGCAAGAACGCAAACAGTCGCGGGGTCCAATGCTCCACCAAAGTGCGCCACGCGTGATCATCCCCCCAGCGTGCTGAGGCAACCAGACGGCGAAAATCAGACTCGTCTGGTGCTTCGGGCATCGACAAGGTGCATCATGGCGCGAAAGCGCGCACATTGCCAATCAACCGCAGCGAGAAGTGGGCCAGCACAGCGCACTCGCCACCCACACGTCAAATGGGCAGGTCGTCCGGCCCGCCCCCGTCACGGTGGTTTTCGACGGGGCCGGTCGCCCGACCCGGAGAGAAGTTGCCCAAGGGCGGTTGCGACTCAACGAAGGGTTTGGCTTCGTAGGTGCCCCCTGCCGCGGTTTGTCCGGTGTGGTTCTTGAACCGGGTCAAGCGGTTGTCCCACGTCAAACGGACGGTGCCGGTGGGGCCATTTCGCTGCTTCGCCAAAATCAATTCCGCCAGGCCGCGCTTCTCGGGGTTGTGGTCCAGCCAATCGGGCGTGGATTGGTGGTAGTACTCCTCCCGGTGCAACATCATCACCACGTCCGCATCTTGCTCGATGGCCCCAGATTCCCGCAGATCGCTCATGCGGGGACGGTGGCCTTCTCTCTGCTCGGCCGCCCGATTCAATTGGGACACCGCCAGAACCGGAACATTCAACTCTCGGGCCATGGCTTTGATCCCGCGGGAGATCTCGGAGATTTCAATTTGTCGTGATTCAACTCGGGTGCCCATGCTCATCAGTTGCAGGTAATCGATCACGATGCAACCCAAGCCAGATTCACGGCTGGCCAAGCGGCGGGCCCGTGATCGTGCTTGCGGCATGGTGAGTCCCGGAGTGTCGTCGATGTGCAACGGGGCTTCCGACAATTCATTGGAAGCCCGCATCAACTGGCTCCAATCTTCTTTTGCCAGCGCACCTTTGCGGAGTTTGTCGGCGTAAACCCCGGACTTTGCGGCCAACATCCGCTCCACCAACTGCTCCCGACTCATTTCCAAACTGAACACCAGAGTTCGAATGCCCCGCAGGGCCACTTGTTCAGCAATGTTCAAAGCCAACGCGGTTTTGCCCATGGAGGGCCGGGCCGCCAGAATCAACATTTCCCCAGGCTGCATGCCTTGGGTCATGTCATCAAATTCGTAAAACCCCGTTTTGATGCCACGCGATGTGCCACCCTCACGCCGCTCGATGTCCTCCATCACGGCTTCAAGCAAAGCTTGCAAAGTGGAACTTTTCATGGTGTCCCGCGAGCGCGAGACTTCGTACATCAACTGTTCGGCCCGCGCAATGACCCCTTCGGCATCTTGCCCGGCGTGATACGCGTCGTGAATAATCTCGGTGGCGGTGGAAATGAGCTCCCGAATGTGGGCCGCACTTCCAACCAGCTTGGCAAATTGAGCCGCACGGGCCGCGGAGGGCATGGCTTCGATCAAAGAAGCAATGCGATCGGTGCCGCCGATGGATTCCAATTGACCCTCGGCATCAAGCTTCGAAGCGAGTTCCTGCACTTGCCAACTGGGCTCGGTGTCGCTGATGGACGAGATGGCTGAAAAGAGTCTGGCGTTTCGGGGGTCACTGAAGTCTTCGGGCTTGCGAACAAACTCGTGGACTTCCGCCAAGCACGTTGGCTCGAGAAGCAAGCACCCCAAGAGTGCATTTTCGGCTTCGCGATCCACCGGCGGTACCGACTGCAACAACCTTGCGGCTTGGGCCGGATCAATGCCACGATTGCGATCGTCTTTTCCGGTTGCATTGCGATCAGCCATGAGGAGAAACTACGCGTTGAACGCGATCATCGAGCAATCGAGACAGGTTGTCCACAGCGAAGCATATGGTTGCCTCAAAGTCCACCGAGCCGTCGACTTTGGCCCACCAAAGCGTGATGACAAATACAGGTCAGCCGTTGCTGTTGGGCTGGACTGGTGTCTTCTTTTCAGAAGCAAGCGGCTTTGCTTCGGCTTGACGGCCAGCAGTGCCTGGCACTTCGACTTCGGCCGTCGCGGCGAAAGTGGCCGTCCGAGAAAGACGCCGATCGCCGAAGCTTGCCTCGAAGGCGGTGGGATCTTCCATGGCCATCTTCATCAACCGGCCCGCTTTGAAACGAACGGCGCTCCGTTCCGGCACGGGAACGGGCTCCAGAGTTTTGGGGTTTTGTGCGATTCTCGCGGCACGGTGCTTCACTTCGAAGACACCAAAGTCTCGGAATTCCAGACGGTTGCCGTCCGCAAGTTCCTCCACCATGCCGTCGAGGAAAAGTTGCACGATGTCTCGAACATCCGTACGACGCATTCCAGTCAAATCGGCGATGCGATCGACCAGTTCCTTCTTCGTGGTGGTGCCCACGGTGACTCCATTCTCGGTCCGGGGGGGAAGGACCGCCATCCACGCGGCCTGCCACACGACAGCCACGCGAAGGCAATTTAGGCGAATGCGGGGTGGTTGTCAATCAGGGCAATTCTTGCCGTGGAGAACTCACTTGGATGTGGAGAACTTGGGGCAAGTCAACGTGTGATTTGTTGGCGCTCAATGCTCTGACGGGTTCCCATCACCCGGATACGCCCATTGGAAACCATGGTTCGTTCGATACGCCATTCCCTGATCGTTGAATTGTTCCAACGGGTGGAAGGATCCGGGGCACCATATCGAGCATCCAAACGGCCAGCAAAAGAAGAACCATCCGGCCCCTCCAGGCACCCAACATGCACCGGATGGGCAACCATTTGCGGCGGTGAACTGCAGCCCACTCCCAAGCCACAAAGGAGGAATATTGAAAGTAAGTCCTTCACGTATATGAACTTACGTCAATACTTGGGCCGGGCAAATCAGATCTCAAAATCAACGATTCAGGCCGATGGAACCAGCCGCCATCCTTCGTTGCGAATCAGGGGTTCGGCTTTTTTGAACTTCATTTCCTGCTTTTCCCCGGTGGTGGGGTTCATCACCGTGACCAATTCGTTGCGTCCGATTTTGACGTTTGCAGGCCTCTGGGCCGCTCGGCCCCCCGCTCCGCCAGGACGACGGGCTTCGGCGGCGCCAGCAACCGCAGCGGTGGCCGGACGGGCAACTGGTGGCGCGGTGGGGCGAGGTGCTGCTGGTGCCGCTTGAGCTGGCCGTGGGGGGTTGGGCTGGGCAGAATCGGGCCCCGGCTGCCCTTGTGGCTGCGGCGGCGACGCGGTCCGGAGCTGGGCGTTGAAAGCCATTTCTCCAACCCGACCATCGACCGCCTCCAGCATCTCGTCATACAGACGAGAGGCTTCGCGTTTGAATTCAATCTTGGGGTCCCGTTGACTGAAAGAACGGAATGAGATGGATTCTCGAAGCATGTCCACCTTGTGCAGATGATCCTTCCAGGAATCATCGAGCACTTGCAACAGCACCGTACGCTCCAGTTGATCCATCTCAAACGACTGAATACGCCGAAAAAGACGATTCAACCACGCCTCAGCATCGTTGCGAATCTCCGCTCGATCTTCATCACTGATCGCCAAACCACGCTCCTGAGCAAACGTCACAATTTCGTCCGGAGTGGAGTGGGCTTCCAGTGTCTCTTCAACTCGACCCGCAAATCGAATGTCGTCCCATTGTTTTGCTTCTTCATCCAAAAGACGAAGCAGCTCGCGGGGATCTCTGGCGGGCAAAGTTTGAGGCGTCCAATCCAAATCATAGCGCAGGGCCACGTTTTGACAGAAGCGCTCCAAGGCCACAGCTTGGTCGGTTTGCAGTTGTTGCCCGGTCATTTCAATCAGGTGTCGTATGGGATAACGACGAACTCGATCGGCGTAAGTCGTACGCACCCGTTCCAATACAAAGTCAATCTTGGCCTCGAGATCTTCGACCTCATCAAGGCCGTCCAAATCAACTTCAAGACTTCCCATGAATTGCTTCATCCAAGCCTGCAAAGCATCGACGCCGGCTGTTTCGGTGAACCACCTTTCGATGGGCTGCATGTCAACCGATTCGATGGTGGCGTGGGCCGCGGCAACGGAAGCGGTGCGTACTCCGGCACGATCAAGCTCCATCAGATCGGCGACTTTGAGAGAAGCTGCATGTTCTTCCTGCAGCCAATCTGCCAGGTCCACCAAACTCCATGCTTCTCGATCAAGATCCGCGGGGAGAAATTCGCCCAAGGCTTTGTCGATTTCGCTGGAGGCATCTTCCTTGGCCATCGCCCGCAGTCGAGCCTGAACGTCTTCGGCGTCTTGCAAACGAACGCGGTCGGGATCAATCTCGCAGTGGAGGTGGTCGCTCGCCCAATCCGCGATGCTCTCACGGGCAAAGCCTGGATCCAAGTACTTCTGGACGGCGTCTTCGACCGATCGCTCGATGCAACCGAGTATCTCGTCGCGGATGCCCTTGTCCTCAATGACAGCTTGCCGACGCTCGTAGAAATCATGACGCTGGTGGTCCATGACCTCGTCGTATTCCAGAATATTCTTTCGAATCAGGAAGTTGCGTTCCTCCACCTTCTTTTGGGAACGAGAAATCGATCCCGTCAACATTTTGGCTTGCAAGGCCACACCTTCCTTCATGCCGGTGGCACGAAGGATGCTTTTCACGCGGTCAGAGGCAAACATGGCCATCAAATCGTCCTCGAGGGACAAGTAGAAGCGGCTGGATCCGGGATCGCCCTGCCGTCCTGATCGACCCCGCAACTGGTTGTCAACGCGGCGAGACTCATGGCGCTCGGTGCCAATCACATGCAAGCCGCCAAGATCTCGGGTGTTGTCGGCAAACGAGATGCGGTGCAAGGCGCAATACCCCGCCTTGTCGAGCTCGGTCAGACATTGGTCCTCGGTCATCCGCTCAGCTTTTTCCGCCTTGATAAATTCGACACCATTCTCTTGCACCCATTCGCGCATCGCCGCCAAACGATTGGCGGACATGTCGTCGGAAGCATCACCGGTGTCCCGCCGGGAAAGATGACGCCAGATCCCAAAGAGAATGGTCTCGTCGTCATCGGCTGCGCGGACATCTTTTGGGGCCACATTGCGTTTCTTCCAATGGTCGACCAAGGCCTCACGGGTGAACGGCTGCAATTTGATATCGGTGCCCCGGCCCGCCATGTTGGTGGCGATGGTGACGGCCCCAAGGTGACCCGCCGAAGCCACAATGTCGGCTTCCCGCTCGTGATGACGGGCATTCAACACTTCGTGCCGAATGTTGTGCTTCTGCGTGAGCATCTGAGAAAGCATCTCACTCTTCTCCACGCTGGTGGTCCCGACCAAGACAGGACGCCCCAGATCGTGGAATGCGGCAATTTCATCCACCAAGCGCTCGTATTTGTCTTTGGCCTGCATGTAGACCACGTCGTTGCGATCTTGACGTGCGATAGGCAAATTGGTGGGAATCACCACCACATCGAGCGCGTAAATCTCGTGGAATTCCGTGGCCTCGGTGTCGGCGGTCCCGGTCATACCCGCCAGACGGTCGTACATTTTGAAAAAGTTCTGGATGGTGACCGTGGCCATGGTTTGGGTTTCTGGCTTGATGGGCACCCGTTGCTTCGCCTCGACGGCTTGGTGCAGACCATCCGACCATTGTCGACCAACCATCTTCCGCCCGGTGTTTTGGTCGACGATAATCACGCTTGGCTGGCCGTCTCCTGGATCTGGCATCACCACGTAATCTCGATCCAGAACATAAACGGCATGGGCTCGAATGGCTTGCTCCAGCAAGTGGGGCATGTCGGTGTTGGGCTCTTGGTAAAAAGAGCCAATTTTGGCTTCGCGCTGCGCTTCTTCGATGCCAGCCGTGGTGGGCTTGACTTTCTTTTTGTCTTCTTCAACTTCGTAGTACTGGGTGAATTGATCTCGGATTGCTTCAAGTTTGGGCAATTCATCTTTGGCAACCGCGAGTTCAGACTTCATCGACTTGGCCACCTCGGCGTCCACCGAGTTCTTGATCTCCCCTTCGAGGCCCGCGATGCGCTCCACGCATTTGCGTACTTCATCATCGGCCTTGGCCCACTCGCCCTGCTTCTGCATGAGATGGCGGGCCAAACGATCGGCCAACTCGTACCGGGGCTGGCTGTCGTGGGCCGGCCCCGAAATGATCAATGGGGTTCGTGCTTCATCAATCAGAGTGGAGTCCACTTCGTCCACAATCGCAAACTCTCGAGTCTTGGAGAACTGCATTTTCTTGCTGGGTTTCATGTTGTCCCGCAAGTAATCGAAGCCAAACTCACTGGTGGTGCCGTACACCACATTGCAACGATACGCCGCACTCTTCAATTCGAACGTTTGTTCGTGCTGGGGGTGAATGGCTCCGACGGTCATCCCCAACGCTCGGAAGAAGGGGAACGTCCAGTCTCGGTCACGCTGGACGAGATAATCGTTCACGGTGACCACGTGCACCTGGTGCCCTTCCAAAACCGCTCGATACGCCGCGAGGGGTGCGACGATCGTCTTGCCTTCACCGGTCTTCATCTCAGCGATCTTGCCTTCGGAAAGAACCATGGCTCCGATGATTTGCACATCGAAGGGACGGGAACGGAAGGGTGGTTTGGATTTGGGATGCAACGTCCGCACCGCTTCGTAAAGCTCGTTGGGAATGTCAACATGGCACCAACCCGGAACCGGTGCTTCACAGCCACGGAACGCATCCTCAGGGGCCATGGCTTCCGCCGCGTCCATGGCCGCCTTGGTCTCGCCGTACAGCGACTGCACCTGTTCGGGCAGCGTCGACGGATCGAAACCTCGCTCGGGATCGAAGATGGCTCGGATACCTACCGCTCGATCCATGGCTTCTCGCGCGACCGCAAAAATCTCCGGTGTGAGTTCAGCAATCGAAGCACCATCCGCAAGGCGACTCCGGAACTCGCTGGTTTTGGCTTGTATTTCAGCATCGGTAAGCGGGCGAATCGAAGATTCCAATTCGCTGACCTGCTTGGCCAATCGCAAGTAACGAGCGACCATACGATCGTTCGCAGAACCGAAAATTTTCTTCAACACAGGGCCAATGACGGGGAGATCCATGGGATGACCTCTTTAAAAGTGCGTGGGTGACGCAGGAAATAAAGTTTCAACAAAAAGGCGAATGCGGAGGGCGACCGAGGTCGCAACAAATCAACACATTCAAGCGAGAGGGGGCGGGAGGCTGGTCCAAACAGAGAGCGGATGCCGGACCGCCTCAACTTGAGCCTGCGGGCAGACCTCGCTGGTTTTGACCAAGCCCCAAGACTCGTCGGACGGCGTCAAGGCCAATGCTTCATCAGCATGGTGATCGGTGGTCCAAACCGTGACCAAACGAACCGGCATCGCCAACGGGCGAACGCCATCGGCCACAGCATGCAGTGTGCACAGGAGCAGCAGGGCTCCGACCGGAAATCGTGCGGCAGAACGCATCAGAGGCCTCACTATACCGCCACTTTGGACTTTTCTTGGGGGTTCTTTGGCATGTCCGATACATTCGAGGAAGAACCTCCATGCCACGCCTGACCCCACTGCCCCGTGATGCTTTCGATTTTGCCGCGGCTCGGCACCTTCTGGTGCGGGCAGGATTTGGGGGAACACCAGGAATGGTGCAAGGTCTACTGTCCAAGGGTTTGGATGGGGCAGTCGACTGGCTGGTTGATTTTGAAGGCGATTCAGCGAGTGGACCCGACCGAATCGTTCAAGCAGACACCTTTGACCCCAGCGTCAAAATGCAGCTCACGGCTGCGGATTACAAGGCCTACCGCAAAGCCCGGGAAGCCGGTGACGAGGAAGCCATCGCCGCCTTCCGCCGCAAACAAGAACAGCAAGAGCGTGATGACCGAGGTGCCATGCGTTCGTTCGAACAGTGGTGGCTTTCCCGGATGATTGAAACGCCTCGTCCACTCGAAGAAAAACTCACCCTCTTTTGGCATGGCCACTTCGCGGCCAGCTACACCACGGTCGAAAATTCTTGGCACATGTTCCGACAGAACCAGTTCTTCCGGGAACACGCCGCGGGTAATTTTGGCGACTTGCTGCACGGCATCATCGAAGACCCGGCGATGTTGCGCTTCCTCGACAACAATCGAAACCGCAAAGGTTCTCCCAATGAAAATCTGGCCCGGGAGATCATGGAGCTTTTCAGTTTGGGGGAACCAGAATTGCTGGGGCGAAAGCGTTCGCCCTATCGCGAGATCGACATCAAAGAAGCCGCCAGAGCACTCACGGGATACACCTACCGGGGCAATGATTTTGTCTTTAACAGAAACCAACACGACAACGGACTCAAACGCATCTTTGGACGAAATGGCCGATGGAATGGACACGACTTCGTCGACATGCTGCTCGCGCACCAATCATGTTCTGAATTCATCGCTTGGAAAATCTACCGAGCATTCGTAAACGATGTTCCTGAAACCCCGCCAAGCGAGGAAGTCCGTAACGTGGTGGTGCAACTTGGCAAGACGCTCAAAGACCACAAATACAACCTCAAAAAAACCCTCGCCGAACTTTTTCGCAGTGCGCATTTTTACGCCGCTTCCAACCGCGCGGCCCACATCAAAAGCCCGATCGAATTGGTGGTGGGCAGCGTGCGTGACTTGGGCGTACCGGTGCGAAATGTTGACACATTGCGGACTGCGGCCGCCCGTTTGGGACAACGACTGGGCCATCCCCCATCGGTCAAAGGTTGGGATGGTGGGCGGTCATGGATCAACACCAGCACGATGTTCCTCCGGCAGAACACCACGGTGTGGATGCTCACTGGGCGTGACGCCGGCGGACATCCTTGGCCCAACGACAACACCCCGTTTGATCCCATGCCATTGGTGGAACAGTTGAAACGCGACGGTCAAATTGATCCCGACGAAGCCACGGTGTACCTCCAACGCCTGCTGCTCGCCTGCCCCGTCGACGAAGCGCGATCGCAAGCCATTCGCCAAGTATTTACCCTCGCCAACGACCGCGTCAACGCCGACAGCTTGACCGCCGCGCTCTGTGTCTTGACCGCGTTGCCCGAATACCAATTGTGCTGAAAGATCCTGCCATGACCCACGACCACGATCATCTTCACGACTGCGACGGCAACGGAAACATGGCCTTCACCCGCCGCGATTTTTTGCAGCGCAATTTGGCGTTGGCGGCGCTGGCCCCGACTGTGCCGTGGTTCGTCCAACAAAGCGCCATGGCCTCGGCCGCGCCGCTTGGGCTTTCTAGCATTCCCGGCGTGGCCGAAGAACGTGCTCTGGTGGTGGTGCAACTGGGAGGAGGCAACGATGGATTGAACACGGTCATCCCCTACTTTGCCCCGCAGTATTACGACCGCCGACCCACGCTTGCCTACCGAGCTCCTGGATCCAACCCAAATGCCACCGGTTGGGATGCCGATGCGTTGCCGCTTGACGCCAAACTGGGCCTTGGCCTGCACCCCGCACTCGCGCCACTCAAAGAACTGCACGATGACGGGGAAGTCGCCACGATTCCAGGCTGCGGTTACCCCAACCCCAACCGTTCACATTTTACTTCTATGGACATTTGGCACACTGCGGACCGAAATCCGTCGGGAAGCGACGGCTGGTTGGGCAGGTATTTCGACACCCACCCCGTGACCGAAGGCAGCAATGAGGCGGCGATTGCCATTGGCAACAACGCACCGCGAGCCCTGACAGGGTCAAGCGTCCCCCCAATTGCCTTCCAAAGCGCCCAACAGTTTCGTTGGACCGGTGCGGACATTCACGAGTCGTTGGGCGAGACCTACCAAGCGATGAGTAGCGAAGCCGCTTCTACGCTCAGCCAAGCCGCCACCGCCAACCCCCAACTGGATTTCTTGGTGCGTACAAATATGGACGCCCAGATTGCCGCCGATCGGATTCGCGGCGCGGTGCGTGGGTCCAATGGCGTGTCCTATCCCGGGGGCAGTCTGGCCAGGCAACTCAAACTGATTGCCAAGATGATCCGCGGCGGACTTCGCACCCGGGTCTTCTACGCCTCGATGGGCGGATTTGACACCCACTCCGGACAGCGTGGGCGGCATGGCCGATTGATGAGCCAGTTTGCGAACGCAATCTACGCCTTCCAAAAGGATCTCCGTGAAAGCGGCGACGACGAACGGGTCATGACGATGGTCTTCAGCGAGTTCGGTCGACGCGTGGGCGAGAATGCTTCAAATGGAACCGACCACGGAACCGCGGGACCGATGTTTGTCATTGGCAAACACGCCAAAGGCGGCGTCCACGGCCAGCATCCCAATTTCACCGAACTTGATTCCGGTGATCTGCGGTACACCATGGACTTCCGGCGGGTCTACGCCGGCGTGCTGACAGGTTGGATGCAGGCCGACCCCAGCAAGGTCATGGGATCCCAGCACAAGCCGCTGGCGGTGGTCTAGTGTCGAGCATGCGTCAGATTGCCTCCCTGCTGTTGCTTGTCTGCTGGACGGGCTGCCGCACCGAACTGGAGGCCGAACCCGCAGCCACCCAAGCCGAACACGTGGAAGTTGTGGTCGACGTGGATGGCATGGTGTGCGACGCGTGCGCCAAAGCTGTGGTGGACCAACTAAAGCGCACCGATGGCGTGGTGGGTTCGACCTGCAGCTATCAAACCAAAACCGCCAACATCACGTTTGATACCGGGATCACCGATTTCGGAAAGATCCAAGCCCGCTTGGACGCCATTGGCTTCCCGATTCAAAGCGCCGGGGATTCGGAGCCCCCCGCCGGGCCAGAGGTTGCCCCGACTGCGGGCGATTCCTAAACTGGGTCCTTCGCCCCGTTAGCTCAGTCGGCAGAGCAGCTGACTCTTAATCAGCGGGTCGTAGGTTCGAGCCCTACACGGGGCACTGGAGCAGGGTCGTGCTCTGACGCGCAAGTGTCGGCATGACCCTG
>Ga0160422_10001234_pt1 | contig 16012 bp, 13 predicted proteins | sample Fk160mmetaG_FD_108192 | JGI IMG/M metagenome (GOLD analysis project Ga0160422, IMG submission 108192) | Marine microbial communities from the Central Pacific Ocean - Fk160115 60m metaG | ecosystem: Environmental > Aquatic > Marine > Oceanic > Photic zone | place: The Central Pacific Ocean... | reverse complement strand
TAATATAATATGATCATGCTGCATAAAGCCAAAAGATTTTTCATATTTAGCTAAATTATCTTTGAAGACATGCCTAGTTACTAATTCTAAATTTACTAGCAATTCTAAAGTATTATATATAGTTGCTCTACTTACTCTATATTTCTTTTTTATCATTTGAGAATATAATTCATCAGCATCAAAATGATGATCAAAAGAATATACCTCATTAATTATTGCGTATCTCTCTGGAGTTTTCCTTAAACCCTTTAACTCTAGATGTTTATCAAGGATGTTTTTTACTTCATCAAGAATTGTTTTTTTTTCCATTATTATAAATCTAATCTAATAACATTATTAACGTTTGATACTTTCTGTAATTTCTTAATCAATTTAGATAATTGCAAGGTATCGGAAACAAATAACTCTATATTTCCTTTAAAAATCCCATCTTTTAAATCAACATTAATTGATTTCATATTAACCTTAAGCTGTGATGATATAATTTTTGTAATATCATCAATAACTCCTACTCTATCTGTGCCTTCAATTGATAAAGTACTAATAAAATTGTCATTTGATTCATGATACCAACTAGCCTTCAATATTCTATATGCATACTTTGATAATAACTCAGGTGAATTTTTGCAATTAGTCCTATGTACTTTTATACCCTCGTTAACAGTGATAAAACCAAAAATATCATCGCCTGGAATTGGCTTACAACATTTAGAAAGAGAATAATCTATATTATCTTTTTTTCCTTCAAACTCAACTATTCTACCATTTAAATTATCTTTATGTTTTACTGATTTAGACCTATCTATTTCTATTTCTATTATCTTATTTTTTGACTTATTTTTTACATTTTTAAGGTGATCTAAATATTCTTTTATTCTTTTAAGATTAAAAGTTCCCTTAGCTATATCAAAATAAAATTCAATTATACTTTTGTACTGAAAGTAACTTGATATCTTAGAAATATTTTCATCAAATTCTAATTTTAATTGTTTTAATTTTCTTTTTAATAAATCTTTTCCCTGACTTGATAAGTTCTTTCTTTGTCTATTAATATTATTTTTAATAGCTAGTTTAGCTTTAGAGGTCTCAACTTTTTTTAACCAGTCCTCAGTCGGCTTTTGATTCGAAGAAGTAATAATATTAACTTGATCTCCACTTTTCAATTTATAATTTATTGGAACAAGTTTATCATCAATTTTAGCTCCAGTACATTTTGATCCTAATTCAGAATGAATAGAAAAAGCAAAATCAAGAACAGTAGAATTTAATGGTAAGGTTTTTAAGTCTCCGTTAGGAGTAAAAACAAAAATTTCCTCGTTATATAAATTACCTTTAAAATCATCTAAAAATTCCTGAGGTGAATAGTTTTTTTGACTAATCAAATCTCTAATTGAACTAATCCAATCATCAAATTGGGTTCCTCCCTTTAACTTTTCTTTATATTTCCAATGGGCAGCAAATCCTTTTTCTGCTATCTCATCCATTCTTTTACTTCTTATTTGTACTTCAACCCATTTTCCAGTATTACTCATTACAGTTGTATGAAGCGACTCATATCCATTTGTTTTCGGTGTTGAAACCCAGTCTTTTAGTCTATCTGGATTTGGTTGATAACAGTCCGTAACAGAAGAATAAGCTTGCCAGCAGTGTGTTTTTTCATCTTCAATATCTGAATTTAAAATAATACGAATGGCAAATAGATCATATATTTCTTCGAAAGCCTTATTTTGTTTTTTCATTTTATTATTAATTGAAAAAATTGATTTAGGCCTTCCTATAATTTTATAACTTAAATCAAATTCTTTAAGTTTCTTTTTTATTGGTCTTATAAATGATCTAATAAATTTATCTCTTACATCTTTAGTTTCACTTAGTTTATTTGAAACTAATCTATAACTCTTATTATCAGTATATTTTAGGTATAAGTCATCTAATTCAGATTTTATTGTATACAAACCTAGCCTATGAGCAAGAGGAGAATATATAAATATTGTTTCAGAGGAATTTTTAAGTTGAGCACTTCTTGACATACTATCTAAAGTTCTCATATTATGGAGTCTATCAGCTAGCTTTATTAATATTACTCTAACATCATCAACTAATGTTAATAACATCTTTCTAAAGTTTTCTGATTGAATAGAAGATCCAGGAGATAAAACACCTGATATCTTTGTTAATCCGTCACAAATTTTTGCAACCCTTTCACCAAATTCTTTTTCAATAAATTTAAGTGTTATATCTGTATCTTCAACTACATCATGAAGTAAAGCAGCAATTATAGCAGTAGTACCTAAACCAATTTCATTAACACAAATTTGAGCTACACTTATTGGATGTAATATATAAGGTTCTCCAGACTTTCTCCTCATATCTTTATGAGCTTCTAAGGAAATCCTAAATGCTTTCTTTATAATTTTTGAGTCATCTTTTGATATTACAGAACGAGATTGCCTCAAAAGCTTTGTATAAGCTTTAATTATAAGTTGGTTTTCTTTCTGATCCGATAATATTTTAGTTCTCATATGTTTATATAAAGATAATTTAATTTAAATTTTCTCATATAATAAATTTATCTCTAGATTTGCAAACTATTTATGCGGATGTGGCGAAATTGGTAGACGCACTAGATTTAGGATCTAGCGCCGCGAGGCATGGGGGTTCGAGTCCCTACATCCGCACAATTCAAAAATCTATAAAAATTGAAAATAAAAAAAATAAAAATTTCTGATACTGAGTCAAACATTAATTTAATCCTTGAAAAGAAAGACTATATTGATCAATTCGAAGATAAATTAAAAGACATAAAGAAAAGAGCTAACTTAAAAGGTTTTAGACCGGGAATGGTACCTTTACAAATAATAAAAAATATGTATGGAAAAGGTATTCTCCTTGAAGAAATTAATAAGATAGTAAGTGAAAAAATAAATAATTTTATAAAAGAAAATAAGATTAAAATAATAGGTGAACCCAAGCCTGAAAATAATGATATTGATAATATTGATATAAATAATATAAATACTTTTGAATTTAATTTTAAAGTTGGACATTTAAGTAGCTTTGAAATAAAAACTCCAAAAAAATCTCAAAAATTTACACTTTATAATATTAAAATTGAAAAAAAAGTTTTAGATGAAACTATTTCAAACCTAAGAAATCAATACGCTGACGTTAATAATTTAAAAGAAGTGACTAAAAAATCATCGGTTTACTGTGATATTGAGTATAATAATACTAATAAAAAAGGCCTTATAAATTTTGAAAATCTTGACCAAAATGAAAGTAAAAAAATTATAGGGAAAAAAATAGATGATCAATTAATTATTAATTTAAAAAGATTATCAAAAAATAATACAGAGGTAATTTCTCAAATCATTGGTGATACTATTGATTTAAAAATATTTCCGGATACAGTTAAAATTAAAATAGAAAATATAATTGAAAGATCTACAGCAAAATTAAATACTACATTCTTTGATAAAATCTTTGTACCTGGAAAAATAAAAACAAAAAAAGAATTTGAAAAAGAGATAGAAAAATCTATTGAATTTAATTATTTAAAGGAAACTGAATATTATTTAAATAGAGAAATAGAAAATGATTTTTTAAATAAAATAAAAATAGATCTACCTGAGATCTATGTTAAAAACTGGATTAAATCAAATAATGATGAGGAAAATTCAAAAAAATTATTAGGTGAAGATTATAATAAATACTGTGACCAAATCAGATGGTCTTATATAGTTGATGAAATTATTGATAAAAATAAAATTAAAGTTGAGAATACTGAAATTGAAGAGATGGCTAAAAACCAAATCCAACATCAATTAATGTCTTCAGGTATGCAGAATATGAGTAAAGACATCGATAAATTTGTTGAAAACTATCTCAGACATAATAAAGGTGAAAATTACCTTAAAATTTTTAATGAGATAAAATCAAATAAAGTATTTAATCATATTAAAGAAAATGTTACAATTATAAAAAAATCAATAACATTTGATAAATTTAAGTTACTTGCAAAAAACATCTAATTATGGATAAAAAAGAATTAAGAAAATATATAGTAAAAGATAAAAATATTAATGGTCTTACATTTGACAAATATGTTGAGAAAGTTGAAAATATGACTAGAGCAGTGATAGAAGAAAGACCAACAAATTTTAGAGAAATCGATGTGTTTTCAAGACTTATTATGGATAGAATAATATTTTTAGGAATGGGAATAGAAGAAAACATATCTAATATAATTACTGCTCAATTATTATTTTTAGAATCAGTAGATTCAAAGAAAGATATATTATTATATATCAATAGCCCAGGGGGTTCAGTTTATGCAGGACTTGGAATTTATGATACAATGCAATATGTTTCTCCAGATGTTGCTACCATATGCACTGGGATGGCGGCTTCTATGGGAGCAGTTTTACTCTCTGGAGGAAAAAAAGGTAAAAGATCAGCTCTAAAACATTCTAGAGTAATGATTCATCAACCAAGCGGTGGAATGCAGGGACAATCTACTGACATGGAAATCACATTAAAACAAATGCAAGAACTAAGAAAAGACCTATACAATATTTTAGCAGACCATACTGGAAAATCGTTTAAACAAATTGAGAAAGATTCTGATAGAGATAAGTGGATGAGATCTGAAGAAGCTAAAGAATATGGTATAATAGATGAAGTGCTAATTAAAAAATCATAAATCTTTTTCAAGAATTTTATATACTTCATTTTCTGATATTTTATATCCAATTTTTTTTCTAATTAAAGAGTAGTCATTTAACATACTCGATGTTATAAGTTTATTATTCATTTTATTTATTTCAAATATCACATTATTATGATTAAAATCGTTTTGAATTAATTCTGGTACTACCCTTTTATTCAAAATTAAATTTACCAGAGATATGTATTTTATTTTTACCATAATTTTAGCAATTAGATAAGATATCCAAGATGCTTTATAGACAACAATTTGGGGAGTATTTAGTAAAGAAACCTCGAGACTAGCTGTACCAGACATTACAATTGAAATATTAGAGCTAGAAACAACATCAAAAGTTTTATCAATAAACAATGTAACATTATTAAATTTATTAAAATCAGAATAAAGCTGTTTATTTAAATTACTAACTCCACAAACTTTAAAATTATAATCTTTTAATTCTTCAATGATTTTTTTAAATATTGGTAATGAATATTTTAACTCTGACTCTCTACTTCCAGGCAATAAAGAGATTGTATTTGTAAAGTTATTTTTATCTTTCCTTTTTTTACTTATTTGACTAATAAGAGGGTTTCCGACATACGATATATTACAATTATATTTTCTAAAAAAATCTACTTCAAAAGGTAGTATAGAATAAATTTTATCTACATATCTTGACATAGTTTTTGCTCTAATTTTATTCCATGCCCAAGCCTTTGGAGGAATAAAATAATGTACTTTATATCCATTAATCTTTGAAAATTTTGCAATTTTTAGATTGAAACCAGGAAAATCAATAAGTAATATAACTTTAGGGTTATAATCAATTATGTGACTTTTGCAAAGAGATATTTTTTTATAGATATGATTAAGTTTAAATAAGACTTCTATGAAACCCATAATATTATAGGTTCTATAGTTTTCTAAAACTGTAGCCCCAGCTTTTTCCATCAAATCTCCGCCCCAACAATGAATTTTTAAGTTTGGTTTTTCAGATAATAACTTTTTAACAATTTGTGAACCATGTAAATCTCCAGATCTTTCACCACATATAATAAATACATCAGATTTATTTTTCGCCATAATATTCAACGAAATTTCTAGGAGTTTCATAAACTCTAATTTTATGAAGCCTACACTCAGAATTATCTAAGGATTTAATCTTTGCATCAAGGATTTCCCAAAATTTAATAGTAACATTTTCTGTGGTAGTTATAATTCCTTCTAAAAAGGGAACATCTAAATTTAAATTTTTATGATCAACCTTATCAATAATTTCTTCTTTCATTATCTTAGATAAATATTTTAAATTAACAAGCATACCTGATTCTGGATTAATTTTTCCTTTAACTGTAACTTCAATCTCATAATTGTGACCGTGCCAATTTTCATTTGAACAAACACCAAATTCACTCATATTTTTATCTTTGGACCACTTCGGATTATATAACTTGTGTGCTGCATTAAAATGTTCTTTTCTAACTATATATATCATTTAATTAATACTTTAGGTGATTTATCAATTGAAACCTCAACATGTTCAGACTTTGCAGTACTTAACTCAAGGCCTTTAAAATCAGGAGTAAGAGGAAAACTTTTATAATTTCTTTCAATCAAAACTGCAATTTGAATTTCTTTTGGACTATAGTCAAGTAATTTATTTATGGAATACATTAATGTAGCTCCGCTGTTGATTACATCATCAATTAATATTATAACTTTATTTTTTAACTTAATTGGATTAGGTTCTGGTATTATTTTATTAATTGATAGACTAGTTTTATCAATATCAATAAAAAAAGTTTTAAATTTTATTTTAGATTTTTTTTTAAAAAAAATATTAATCTGCTCTGATAAATATTTGCCATTTGGTAGAACTCCAAATATATATATTTCTTCCTCCTTTAAATTTTTTTCAATAATTTCAATAGATATTCTTTTTATTTTATTTATAATATCTCCTGAATCAAGGACAATATTTTTCATCAACTTTGAACTGGTATTACTTTATTATCTTTAAATGTAGAAAGAATGACCATTGACTGTAAACTATCCGTCACCTCAATTTCACTAACTTTGTCAAGCATTAATTCTTGATAAGATTCAATATCTTCAGCAACTATTCTCAATATGAAATCTCCACTACCCGTAATATGATGACATTCAACAATATTTTCAACATCTTTAATTTTATCAAGAAAAGACTGAAGATTTTTTTTGTTGTGGCCTTTTAATGAAACCATTACAAAAGTACTTACACCTAATCCAACTTTAGACATATTTAACTTTGCATGATATCCACTTATTATTCCTCTTGATTCTAATTTTCTTACTCTTTCAAGTGTTGGCGCAGGAGATAGTCCAATTTGCTTAGATAACTTCGCATTAGTTATTTTAGCATTTTTTTGTAATATCTCTAAAATTTTTTTATCAGTCCTATCTATTTTCATATATAAAATTATATTTGGTAAAACGTAAAAATTTAAATTAATGTTCTGTGATAGATAATTAAAATCTAAAAAAATTTTTAAAGTTTTTTTAAATACTCCCTAGACCTAGTATTTAAATCATTTTTTCTTTTGGAAATTCTTATTACCGTTTTAAAATATTTTTTGGATGAATTTTTATCACCCATGTAAAAGTAAATCTTACCTAATAAAAAGTTTGAATAAACCGTGTAACCCATTTTCTTATTTTTAAAACTATTAGAATATTTTAGAGATTCTTTTAAATTAAAAATTGCGTCATTATTTTTTTTTTCAGAAAGAAAGATTTCCCCTAAATAAAAGTGAGCAAGTCTCACATCATTATCATAATAACCAAACTTTTTATTTCTATAGTTTTCAATAATATTTAAAGATTCTTTTTTACACATATAAAAGTTTGAGGATCTATAAAGTAATTGAGTGTAGTATCTATGAAAAATTGAATTATTTGGAAATGTCTCAAATAAATATTTTGATAAGAATGTTGCTTTTGTAATGTCGTTTTCACCTGAAAAAATTCTCACTAAAAATAATTGAGCTTCTGTCCTTGTATAAAAAGAGTTCTGAGCCGCATCATTAAGTTGTTTTATACCCAGTTTTTTATCTCCTTTTGGAAATAATCTAATAATTGGTTTTAAAAGAGGATATCTATCTGATATCCATATAGAATAATAATTAAATAAACCATTACCGAAAGAAATCTCAGGTATCATAATATCGTCTTTTCTAATTTCCTTAAGGTATTTTAAGGCATTAAGACCTGCAAAAGCAGCAGCTCTCCATTTTTTTCTTTCTGATAATAACCTTCCCTTAAATCCATAAGCAGCAGCTTGAAAAAAAGCACCATCTATTATGTTTCCATCATCATAAATTTTCTTAGATAGAGATATTGATTTATCCATGTAGTCTAAAAAAATATTATCAAGTTTTTTAATTTCTTTATTTTCTTTAATATCGGATAAACCTGAATTTGCATCAATTTTCCACCAAACACTTAATCCTTTTAAAAATATTGGTAGAGGGTGATCTTTATATTCTTGAACTAACCAATTAAACTCTTTATCAGCTTCATCAAAATTAAAATTATACATTTTATTAATAGCTGCTGTGGCCTCTATTTGAATATCAAGATTAGTTAATATACTTTTAGTGTCCTGTGGATATAAAAAAATTATATTGAAAAAATAGAAGAATACAATCTTAATAAAATTCATAATATTTAAGCAAAATAACTGAATCATTAAGAATATGATTATAATTATTTTAATTATTTTCGCCAGTAATCTATTTTAATGAAAGAATACAAAAAATTAAATAATTATACAGGCTGGATAACATTTTTAATAGCTCTAATAGTATATTCAATTACAGTAGAAGATACTGCTAGTTTCTGGGATGCTGGAGAATTTATTGCTGTTTCAAGTAAATTAGAAGTGCCACATCCTCCTGGAGCACCTTTTTACTTATTACTTGGTAGATTTTTTTCATTTTTTTCATTTGGCGATCCTGAAAAAATAGCAATAGCAATTAATTTTTTAAGTGTTGTATCTAGTGCATTTACTATACTTTTTTTGTTTTGGACTATTACTCATTTAACTTCAAAAATTATAAAAACAGATACCTTCAATAATATACTTCTAGTATTAATCTCAGGGTTGACTGGTGCATTAACTTTTACATTTACAGATTCTTTTTGGTTCTCAGCTGTTGAAGCTGAAGTTTATGCAATGTCATCTTTTTTCACAGCATTCGTATTTTGGGCAATTTTAAGATGGGAAAGTTCTGAAAATAATAAGATTCAAAATAGATGGATTATTTTGATTGCGTACATGATGGGTTTATCCATTGGAGTTCACCTTCTTAATTTGGTAGCTATTCCAGCACTAGCATTAATAATCTATTTTAAGAAAACAAAAAATATATCTCTAATAGGTTTAACATTTTCATTAGGATTAGGTTTAATATTAGTTGGTTTCATAGTGGAAGGAATTATTCCTGGATTACCATCGATAGCTAGTTTCATAGAAAGGCTTTTTGTTAATTCCTTTGGATTACCATTCGGATCTGGAATTATATTTTTTATTTTATTTTTTATTTTATCACTAGCATACTCAGTATGGTATTCACAGAAAAAGAAAAAAGAAATTTTAAATACATCTCTTTTAGCATTTACTTTTATTTTAATTGGATATTCATCATATTCTTTAGTATTAATTAGATCTAATTATAATCCTCCAATTGATGAAAATAATCCAGAAAATATTTTGAATTTCATTTCATATCTCAAAAGAGAACAATATGGATACAGACCATTATTTAAAGGTCAATATTTTGATGCAGATGTAGTTAAACAAGAAGAAAGTGGAGTCAGTTATAAAAAAGGGAAAGACAGATATGAAGTGAAAGAGAAAAAATTTAGGTATGTATATGATCCAAAAAGAAGCACTATATTTCCAAGAATGTATAGTGGATCAGCTAATCACATAGAAAGATATAGAGAAATTACCGGATTATCTCAAAATCAAAAACCTTCATTTTCTGATAATTTAGAATTCTTTTTCAAATATCAAGTTGGACACATGTACCTAAGGTACTTGATGTGGAATTTTTCAGGAAGATCTTCTGATATTCAAAATGCAAATTGGCTAGGTCTTCAAAATGTTTTTGATGAAGTTCCCTATCAATTAGAAGTAAATAAAGCTAGAAATAATTATTTAATGATTCCTTTTCTTCTTGGATTATTAGGATTGTTTTATCAATATTATAAGGATAATAAAAACTTTTATGTCGTCAGCTTACTTTTTATCTTAACTGGTCTTGCTTTAGTTGTATATCTAAATAGTCCTCCTACTGAACCAAGAGAAAGAGATTATATTTATGCAGGTTCATATTATGCCTTTTCTATTTGGGTTGGATATGGTGCACTATTCATTTTTCATTTACTAAGTAAATTGATTAAAAAAGAAAAAATTGCAACTATTTTAACATTAATTATTTCTTTTTCTTCACCAATTATTTTAGCCAAAGAAAATTGGGATGATCATGACAGATCAAATAGGTATCTTACTGTTGATTCAGCAAAAAATTTACTTAATTCTTGTGCACCTAATTCTATACTTTTTACTGGTGGAGATAACGATACATTTCCTTTATGGTACGTTCAAGAAGTAGAAAATTTTAGAACAGATGTTAGGGTAATTGTACTAAGTTACTTTAACACAGACTGGTATATAGAGCAAATGATGAGCAAGAAAAATTTATCAGAAAAAATAAATTTCTCGATAGATTTAGATAACTACATCCAAGGTGGACTAAATGATTATCTTCCTTATGTAAATAATCCTAGAATACAAAATGTAGCAATAAATCTTAAAGGTTTTATAAATCTTGTGCAAAGAAATAGTAAAGCAATACAAGTTCCAACATCAGTTAGTAACTATAATTCAATTCCCTCTAAATCATTTTGGCTATCAAATGATAAAAATTCTCAAAATATAATTCCTGAAAAATTTAAAAAATTTAAACAAGATACTTTATTTATTAGCTTAAAAAGTAATAAGGGAGGTTTAGAGAAAAAAGACTTAGCATTTTTAGATTTATTACAAGCTAATAATTGGGAAAGACCAATTTATTTTAATAATACTTCTTTAAATGGTATTGGTTTGGATTTAAAAAGAAATGTTATTCAAGAAGGTTTTTCTTATAGACTTTACCCAGTTTTAAATTCAAATTCTGGAAGTTTGGTTGATGCCGAAATGATGTATGATAACTTAATGAAAAATTCTTTTTGGAGAGAATTAGATAATTCTAAGGCATATTTTTCAGAGGATCATAGAGGTTTTATAATGAATTATAGATCTACATTTAATACACTAATTAAAAATTTAATAACAGAAAAAGAATATGATAAAGCTTTCGAAGTAATTAAAGAATCTATAAAACTAATTCCTGACGAAGCAGTAATGTATGATCATTTTTCTGTCCAACTAGTAGAATTTCTTTTAGATCTAAAGACACAGACTAACCTAGATGTAGATGAATTAGCAAATAATATTGCAAATGTAATAGGAGAAAGAGCAGATGAAATATTAAACTATTATTACGATAAAGGAATAAACGATAAATATGAAATTAATAGGAATCTTGTGTCTTTAAATACTCTTGCAAGAGCATATAACAAATTTCCTAATAATGAACTATCAAAAAAATATAGGGAACTTTTTGAGAAAAATTATTCTAGAAATTCTACAAATTAATTTTTAGAAAATTTTAATATTTTTCTATTATTGGAGTCTTGGTTACTTATAAATAAAAAATAAAATCCTTTATTATAATTATTTATATTAAACCTGATCTCATCGTCAGATATATTTTCTTTAGTAATAGGCATTTCGTTTCCAATTAAAGAATGGATTGAAAAATCCAAATCCTCAATTTCTATATCAGAAGTTAATTTTAGATTAATATATTCTGTAGCTGGATTTGGATATAAATCAATTTTAAATCTTTCACTATTTTCTTGGGAAAGATTTATATTAATATTTAATATAAGAACATACAAAAACGATTTAATCATAGTTAAAAATAAATGAATTTAATTTTAATATCAAAAATTGAATATTAAGAAAAGTTAAAAAACTATAATAATAAATCTTTAACCTTATTTGAAATCCAGTCACCAACTTGGCTAGTTGAATATGAATTTTCTTTATTAATATCCTCGGTTACTATATTATTTAAAAGTCCATCTTCAACAGCTTTTTCGATAATATCTGCTTCTTTTTTCATATCAAAAGAATGATTTAACATCATAGCTACTGATAAAATCATAGCCATAGGATTTGCTATACCTTTTCCAGTTGCTTGAGGGTAAGATCCATGAATTGGTTCATACATTGAAATATTTTCACCAATAGAAGCAGAAGGCAACATCCCTAAAGAACCTGTAATAACTGATGCCTCATCGGTAATTATATCACCAAACATATTTTCAGTAAGAATAACATCAAAATCATTAGGGTTAGTTATGATTTTCATTGCTGCATTATCTACAAATAAAAATGACACTTTAATATCTGGATATATTTTAGATATACTCTGAACAACTTCTCTCCATAGTCTAGATGTTTCCAAAACATTCGCCTTATCAATAAGAGTTAGCTCTTTTTTTCTTTTTTGAGCTTCTTTGAAGGCTAAATGACTTATTCTTTCAATCTCTTTAATTTCATATGAACATGTATCATATGCATTTGTTCTATCATCCGAAATTCCTTTATTTCCAAAATAAATTCCACCCGTTAACTCTCTATAAACTATAAAATTAGTACCAGAAACTATTTTTTTTTTAATTGGAGAGTAATCTATTAAAGAATCATAAGTTTTGACAGGTCTAATATTTGCATAAAGTCCAAGATATTTTCTCATTTCTAGTAAACCATCCTCAGGTCTAACTTTTGCCTTTGGATTATTATCATATTTAGGATCACCAATTGCACCAAAAAGAATTGCATCTGAATTATCACATATTTTTTTTGTTGAATCGGGGAAAGGGGTACCCTCAGCATCGATAGCAGATGCTCCCACTAAACCAGTGTTAAATTTAAAATTTAAATTATTTTTTATTGATATTACATTTAAAACTTTTAAAGCTTCATTCATTACCTCAGGACCAATTCCATCTCCAGGAAGAATAGCTATTTTATTTTTCATTTCTACTTTCAAAATTTAGTATTTTTTCTTTTTGACTCAATAAATAGTCAATATTATCATAACCATTTATTAAACATGTTTTATTATACTCATTTATCTCAAAGGTCTCTTTTAAATCACCGTCATATGAACTAAAAGTCTGATTTTTTAGATTTACATTAAATAATATGTTTAAGTCTTTATTAACCTTCTCAAAAATATGTTTTATTTTCTCTTCATCGAGTTGAATTACTAATAAACCATTATTTAAAGCATTATTTTTAAAAATATCAGCAAAAAAACTACTTACTACAACTCTATATCCATAGTCATAAATTGCCCAAGCAGCATGTTCCCTACTAGAACCACAACCAAAGTTTCTTCCTGCTAAAAGAATCTTAGAATTATTCTGGATTCTATTTAATTCAAAATCTTTTATCAATTTGTTATTACTATCATATCTCCAATCTCTAAATAAGTTGTCTCCAAATCCATCACGAGTAATTGCTTTTAAAAATCTAGCGGGAATTATTTGATCTGTATCAATATTTTCAATATTGAGAGGCATAATTGTTGAATCAAACTGTTTAAATTTTTCCATATTAATTATTTCTAATATCTGTAATAAATCCATTAATAGCTGAAAGAGCAGCAGTAGCTGGACTTGCTAGAAAGGTTCTTGCTCCAGGCCCCTGTCTACCTTCAAAATTTCGATTTGATGTTGATATACAATATTTTTCTTTTGGTATTTTATCCTCATTCATAGCCAAACAAGCGGAACAACCAGGTTGTCTAAATTCAAAGCCAGCATTTTTAAAAATTTGATCAAGACCCTCATCAATTGCAACCTTTTCAACAGATTTTGATCCAGGTATTACCCATGCATTAACGTGATCTGCCTTTTTTTTACCCTTTATTAAATTTGAGGCAATTCTTAAATCTTCAATCCTTGAATTTGTACAGCTACCTATAAAGACATAATCAATTTTTTTATTCAAAAGCTGATCTCCTATAGATAAACCCATATATTTAAGTGACTTATTGTAAGATTCATTTGAGGAATTTAAAGATTTTTCAGGTATACTCTCATTAATTTTAATTCCCATACCAGGGTTAGTACCATATGTGATCATGGGCTCTATATCAGAAGCCTCAAATTCAAGTATTTTATCGTATTTTGCACCATTATCAGATTTAAGTTTTTTCCATGACCTAACAGATTCTTCAAATTCATCTCCTTTTGGTGCAAATTTTTTTCCTTTAATATATTCAAATGTAATATCATCAGGAGCTATTATTCCTCCTCTTGCACCCATTTCTATACTCATATTGCAAATTGTCATCCTAGCTTCCATAGATAAAGATTGAATAGCTGAACCTGAGTATTCAACAAAATAGCCTGTACCTCCAGATGCAGAAATTTTTGAAATTATATACAAAATAATATCTTTAGAGTATACTCCATTATTAAGTTCTCCATCTATTTTGATTAGCATTTTCTTAGGTTTATTCTGAAGAATGCATTGTGTTGATAAAACCATTTCAACTTCACTTGTTCCTATTCCGAAAGCAATAGAACCAAAAGCTCCATGAGTTGATGTATGACTATCTCCACAAACAATTGTCATTCCAGGTTGGGTTATTCCTAATTCAGGTCCAATAACATGAACTATACCTTGATATTTATGACCCAATCCAAAAAGATCAATATTATGTTCTTTACAGTTTTTTGTTAATGTTTCAACCTGATTTCTTGAGAGAGTTTCCTTGATTGGAAGATGTTGATCAATAGTAGGAACATTATGATCAGCAGTTGCTACAGTCCTATCAGGTCTATAAACTTTTATATTTCTATTATTTAACCCTGCAAAAGCCTGAGGACTCGTAACTTCATGGATTAAATGTTTATCTATATATATGATGCTTGGACCATTAGGTATATAATCTACAACATGATTATCCCAAACTTTATCAAAAAGAGTTTTTGCCATTAACTATATTCTTTCATTAATATATAAAGATCTTCATCATGGAGAAGTTTTTTTTCATCAGCCATTTCGATGAACTTTATGTAAATTGTTTCTAACTCAACCTTGGAAAAACTAAAACCTAATAACTCTAGCCTGTGTTTAAGGGCTGCTCTTCCACTTCTTGCAGTTAAATCAATAGAGGAAGCTTTTAGACCAACATCCTCAGGGTTAATAATTTCGTAATTTTCTCTATGCTTTAAGAAACCATCCTGATGAATACCAGAAGAATGTGCAAATGCATTTGCGCCAACAATTGCTTTATTTCTTTGAATTGGCATATTCATCATTCTACTAACTTTTTTACTGATAGGCGTTATTTTTTTAGATTCAATTTGTGTATCCAAATTTAAATTTGGATGCGCCCTTAAAGCCATTACAACCTCCTCTAATGAAGTATTTCCTGCTCTTTCCCCTATTCCATTTATAGTTGCTTCAAACTGACGAGCACCATTCTGGAGACCTGCTATTGTATTAGCGGTAGCTAAACCTAGATCATTATGACAATGAACAGAAAGTATAGCTTTATCAATATTAGGAACATTATTCATTAAGTATTTTATTTTTTTAGCAAATGTCTCAGGTAAGTTGTAGCCTGTTGTATCAGGAATATTTATTACAGTAGCTCCTGCTTTAATAACCTCCTCAACCATCTTACATAAATAATCCTGGTCTGCTCTACCTGCATCTTCAGCATAGAATTCAATATCATTAAAAAATTTAGAAGAATATTTAACTGTAGCAATCGCTTGCTCTAAAATTTTTTCTCGAGTTGAGTTAAATTTATTTTTTATATGGATATCTGAAGCACCTATTCCTGTATGGATTCTTTTTTTTTGAGCATCCTTTAATGCTAAATTGGCCATATCTATATCAGATATTATAGCTCTAGATAAAGCACAAATAATTGGATTTTTTACAACTTTAGAAATTTCAGAAACAGAATTAAAATCACCAGGACTTGAAATTGGGAAACCTGCTTCAATAATATCTACACCAAGTGATTCTAAATCAAGAGCAATTTCAACTTTTTCTTTTGTATTTAGCTGACAGCCTGGTACTTGTTCACCGTCTCTTAGTGTAGTATCAAAAACAAAAACTTT
>Ga0160422_10001233_pt1 | contig 16013 bp, 16 predicted proteins | sample Fk160mmetaG_FD_108192 | JGI IMG/M metagenome (GOLD analysis project Ga0160422, IMG submission 108192) | Marine microbial communities from the Central Pacific Ocean - Fk160115 60m metaG | ecosystem: Environmental > Aquatic > Marine > Oceanic > Photic zone | place: The Central Pacific Ocean... | reverse complement strand
TATTGAAAAAAAACCATTATTTTGCTTAAAATTTTAGCATATGAAACTTCGTGATATTTGTAACAAATTAGAAGAGTGGGCTCCTTTGGCATACCAAGAATCTTATGATAATAGTGGTTTAATTGTTGGTGATCCTGAAACTGATGTAAAAGGGGTTTTAGTGAGTTTAGATTGTTTAGAGCATGTCGTTGATGAAGCGATTAGTAGAGATTGTAATGTTGTTGTATCTCACCATCCAATTGTTTTTGGTGGTTTAAAAAGTCTTACGGGTAAAAATTATGTTGAGCGAACCGTTTTAAAGGCCATAAAAAATAATATTGCGCTTTATGCTATTCATACCAATTTAGATAATATTGATACTGGAGTTAATAGAATGATTGCGGATCGATTGTCATTGCAAAATGTTAGGATTTTACAACCAAAAAAAGATGGTTTAAAAATGTTGATTACTTATGTGCCTAATAGTCATGTTGAGGCATTACGTACTGCACTTTTTGCTCAAGGAGCTGGATCAATTGGAGAATATAGTGAATGTCATTTTTCAGTTGATGGTATAGGTACTTTTAAGGGCTCTGAGAATTCAAATCCTGCTATTGGGCAAAAAGGGGTTAGGGAATCTGTGTCAGAACAACGTATTGAACTTGTATTTCCATCTTACATAGAGTCAAAAGTTATTTCAACTTTGAAAACAACACATCCATATGAACAAGTTGCTTATAGTGTTTTGTCGCTAAATAATAAAAATGAAAATGTTGGTTCTGGGATGATTGGAGAAATTTCTGAGCCTTTAAATGAGATGGAGTTTTTAAAAAAAATAAAAATAAAGCTCAAAACTGACTGTATTCGATATACTTCACTATTAAATTCTAAAATAAAAAGAGTGGCAATATGTGGCGGCGCTGGTCGATTTCTTTTGAACGCTGCAAAGCAGTCTGGTGCTGATATTTTTATTACTTCGGATTTTAAATATCATGAATTTTTTGATGCAGATAATCGTATTTTAATAGCAGATATTGGACATTATGAGAGTGAACAATATACAATAGACTTAATTGCTGATTTTCTTAGCAAAAATTTTCCTAAATTTGCAATTCATTTGTCGAAGGTAAATACCAATCCAATCAATTATTTGTAACAGATGTCAAAAGCAAAACAAGCAACAGTTGAAGAAAAGTTAATAGCTTTATATAAACTTCAATCTATAGATACGCAAATTGATAAGATCAAGATTTTGCGTGGAGAATTACCTCTAGAGGTGCAAGATTTAGAAGATGAAATTGCAGGTTTGCAAACACGTGTTTCTAATATTAATGAAGAGATTGTTAATTTTGAAAATTCAATTAAAGATAAAGAGTCTATGATTATTGACTCTAGCGCTTTAATAAAGAAATATGAAGAGCAATTAAAAAATATTCGAAATAATCGAGAATTTGATTCACTTAACAAGGAAATTGAATTTCAAAATCTTGAAATTCAATTGGCCGAGAAAAGAATCAAGGAAGCTAAGGCTTCAATAGTTGCTAAAACGGATGTTATTTCAGGTGCTAAAATGCGACTTGATGAACGCACAGCAGATTTAAATTCTAAGAATTCTGAATTAGAAAGTATTATTGCTGATACTCAAAAAGACGAAGAAAAATTAGACAAAGAGTCCTTGCGTGCAGAAAAAGTGATTGATGATAGATTACTGAGTGCATACAAACGTTTAAGAGGTAATGTGAGGAATGGCCTTGCTGTGGTTCCAGTTCTTAGAGATGCATGTGGTGGTTGTTTTAATACAGTACCTCCTCAGAGACAAATGGATATAGCTGCACGAAAAAAGGTGATTGTTTGTGAACATTGTGGTCGTATCTTAGTAGATAAGGTCATGGCAGGTGTTGAATAAATATTTTGAACTCATAAAAAAAGGCTTCCATTTGGAAGCCTTTTTTATTGGGATTTATTTATTGTTTAAAATTTAAAACCAGCTGAGAATATTAATTGACTTTTAGTTAATTGTATTTCAGCTGCTGAAGCCTCCTCATAAATGTATGTGTCGTAGTTGCTTAACATATTTATAATAGCCATGTCAAAAAAGTATTGATTTACATTTAATCCAGCCCCAAATGTTAAGTATTCTTGACTTGCATCATTATAATTTAAAGCAAAAGGACTCCCATAATATGCATATCCACCTCTAAAGCTAAGTTGAGGATGTATTTTAAGTTCGCCGCCCAACTTAAGATTTGAAGTTCTTGTGTAATAGTTTTCGATATTGGTGTTGCTAGTAGTAAAATTGTCGAAGTCTGAATTAAAGTTTGATGATGAATAATCTAATAACTCATAATCTAAACTTATGATAGCACTTTTGTTAATGACCAAAGATAGACTGTTAATCATTTTAAATGGCGTTGTTAGTCTATAATCAAAAAAGCCTAAATATGATTCATCAGAAAAACTTCCCGGTGCATTAGCCAAGTTTGTACTCATACTAGTCCAATATTCTTCATTCATTTCATAATAAGTAGGCGTATGAATCGCAAATCCATATCGAATTGTTTCATCTAATTTATATATAAGTCCAAATTTTAGATTTATTCCTGATCCTGATGTGAATAAGTTTGTATTATATTCATAACTATCTTGTTCTGAGAGTCCATCTGAATTATCAGCATTACTTTCTCTAATAATATTTCTTTCTGTATACTCTATACTTGGAAAACCAATTGTTGCACCTATAAAAAGTCGATCTTGGTAGGCAGATCCAAAACTGACATAAAATTCATTTTTACTACCTGATTGAACTGAACTAAAGCTTTGATTTCTGTTTGTAAAGTTTGCATTAGATACGTAATTATTTGGAGAGTTAAGCGTATCAATTAAGTAGGTGTTAAAAGCTAGAAGCTCTGAAAACATGTTAAGATTTTCGAATGATATACCATTAGAATTTGTAGTAATAAAATCACTAAAACTAAAGTTGTTTTCGTTGAGCTCAGATGAGATATAAATATTCTGATTGTAATCTTCAAGTTTGTTATAACCTATACCAAAATTAAATCGACTCCAATCACCTATTTGTTCAGGATCGAAAACATTTGCATTCACATAGTTTAAGTTCGGAACAGATCTGTTGCTGTTATTATCAAATGTATTTGAAGAATGATATGAAGCTGATGTTTCTATATCTAAAAAGCTTAAACTTGATGAGAATTCATTGTTTGTGTTAATGGCAATACCAGCAGGGTTATGACTTGGTGTACTTGCGTTTGCTCCTAGGGATCCAAAAGCACCTCCCATGCTTACATATCTAGCTGACCCCCAAAGAGATTCTTGTGAGTAGCGAAGTGCATCAACATGATTTTGTGCTTTGATAGATAATCCTGTTAAGATGAGTAATATTATGCGAGTTATTTTAAACATATTATTTAGTTTATCTAGGCCTTCTTGAATTTGTAGACCTGCCATTTGTCCTTGGAGTTGATCTTGTTAAATTTGAACTTCTTTGAGGGCTACGATTAAGAGTCGGTTTGTTTTTTCTGTTTGAAGAGGTTTTATTTCCATTCAAACTTTGTTTAGGGTTATCTGCTCCCAAAATCTGTTCTATTCTTCCAATAAATGATTTGTCATCCGTTTTGTTTTTAAATTTTGAGTTTGAGAATTCCCACCTAGTTCGTTCATTTTTTGGGATAGTATATTTTTCTTGACTAAATACTTCGGTAGAATTCATCTTTGAATTTGGCTCTTTTACGTTTTTTAAAACTGATCGATATGAATTTTGAATTCTATTCACAGGTCTTGTAATAGTGTTAGAAACATTATTACTAAGCGGGGATCTTGATCCATAATATGTACTTGCTGAAGATGAACTAAGCCCTGTGTTAATAAAATATGGATTGTATCCATACCCTCCATAGTAATTAAACCCATATGGGTCATACCAAGCAAATTGATTTATCCCCCAAGGAGAATACCAAGGATTGTAAAATCCGTAATTAAAAAATGGATCATAACCATAATTAAACCCAAAACCGTAATTAAAAAATGGATCATAACCATAATTAAACCCAAAACCGTAATTAAAAAATGGATCATAACCATAATTAAACCCAAATCCATTATACAGAAAAGGATTGTGGAAATAACCATAATTAAAGCCTATAGATGTGCCGAAATAATCTCTATGGAATCGATTAATTCGAGAGGTATAAGACATTTCATTATAAGAAGAGTCAGTAGCTCCATCATTAACATATATATCTTCTTCAGGAATCTTAATGATAAAAGTTTGTTTTTCATTACTATTGTAATAAATATCATCGGCATACCACTTTTGAAGGTCTTGTGCAGTTATTGCTGAACAGCAGAGTAAAAGATAAAGTCCTGAAATTTTCACTATTATTTTCATCAATTTGTCCTCTTTTTTGTTAGATACTCGTATTTGATTATTTATTTAAGTATTGAATTAAAGTAAATCTTTTATTTGTTAAATTTGCTTGACTTATTTTAGTAGCTAAAATAGCAAATATTGTTCCAATTTCTTTAAATAAATCATGGCAAAGAAACTTACTAGTAGAGCTGAAGATTATTCAAAATGGTACAACGACTTAGTTGTAATGGCTGATTTAGCAGAGAACTCTGGCGTCCGAGGTTGTATGGTTATTAAACCATATGGGTATGCGATTTGGGAAAAGATGCAAGCGGAACTTGATAAGAAATTTAAAGAGACCGGTCATGTAAATGCATATTTTCCTTTATTTATCCCAAAGTCATACTTTAGTAAAGAAGCATCTCATGTAGATGGATTTGCTAAAGAGTGTGCTGTGGTTACCCACTATCGTTTGAAGAATGATTCTAATGGTAAGGGTATCGTCGTTGATGAAGATGCTAAGTTAGACGAAGAACTAATTGTGAGACCTACCTCTGAAACAATTATTTGGGACACTTATAGGAAGTGGATCCAATCTTACAGAGATTTACCTGTGTTAGTTAATCAATGGGCAAATGTTGTTCGTTGGGAAATGCGTACTCGATTATTTTTAAGAACAGCAGAGTTTTTGTGGCAAGAAGGTCATACAGCTCACGCTACAGAGAAAGAAGCGATTACAGAAGCTAAACAAATGTGTGATTTGTATGCTGATTTTGTTCAAGACTTTATGGCAATTCCTGTTATAAAAGGTGTAAAGTCGGAGTCGGAGCGTTTTGCTGGAGCTCTAGAAACCTATTGTATTGAAGCATTAATGCAAGATGGTAAAGCTTTACAAGCTGGTACATCTCATTTTTTAGGTCAGAATTTTGCTAAAGCATTTGATGTTAAATACCAGTCTAAAGAAGGTGCTTTAGAACATGTTTGGGCAACCTCATGGGGTGTTTCTACACGATTGATGGGTGCCTTAGTTATGACACATTCTGACGATCATGGTTTAGTTTTACCACCAAATTTGGCTCCATGGCAAGTAGTTATTGTTCCTATTCATCGTTCGGAAGAACAACTTGAGCAAATTAACAAAAAGGCAGAAGGTATTATGAAATCACTTAGAGAAAATGGTGTATCTGTTAAGTATGATAATCGTACAAGTTATAAGCCAGGGTGGAAATTTAATGAGTATGAATTGAAGGGGGTTCCGTTGCGAATCGCTATTGGTCCTAAAGATTTAGAAAAAGGTACTGTAGAGCTTGCTAGGCGCGATACATTTCAAAAGCAGTCTGTTTCTATGGATGAAGTAATTAATATAGTTCCGAGTTTATTAATTGAAATTCAAGAGCTTTTATTTAAAAAAGCCCTTAAGTATAGGGATGATCACATTACAAATGTGGATGATTTTGATACTTTTAAAGAGCTTTTGGATTCCAAAGCAGGATTCTTAGCTTGCCATTGGGACGGAACTTCGCAAACAGAAGATAAAATTAAAGAGCTCACTAAAGCAACTATAAGGTGTATCCCTTTAGATTTAGTAGAGGAGAAAGGTAAGTGTATTCTAACAGGAGCTCCATCATCAAGAAGGGTTTTATTTGCGAAGGCATATTAAATCTACTCTAAATGTTTGATTTTTATCTAACTTGTTATTTATTACTATTGTTTTCAACTAATTTTTATTAATAGATCTTAGTGTTTATCTATTTTTTGTTTACATTTGCACTCGCTAAAGCAAAAAGCTTTATTTAAGGTCCGTTCGTCTAGGGGTTAGGACTCATGGTTTTCATCCATGCAACAGGGGTTCGAATCCCCTACGGACTACTAATTTTAATAACTAATTTTAGATTATGGCTAATCATAAATCAACTTTGAGAAGAATTCGTTCTGATAAGTCGAAAGCTCTAAATAACAAGTATTACCATAAAACAATGCGTAATTCTTTAAGAGATCTTCGTTTAGAAGAAGATAAAGCAAAAGCAGAATCTCAGTTTCCTAAATTGGTTTCTAAAATAGATAAACTAGCCAAGCGTGGTACTATTCACAAAAATAAAGCCGCTAACTTAAAATCTAAGTTGTCTAAAAAGCTTGCTGGACTATAGATTAGTTTGTACAATATTTTTTTTAAGCCTTCTCATTAATGAGAAGGCTTTTTTAATTAATTGATTTTAAGCTTCAGTTAATTATACGACTATTAATAAAATTGATGTGAAAACAAGACATTGGAAACATATATAGATTTAATGTATTAAATCTTCTTGCAAATATCGGCCAACTACATATTAGTTTTACTTACAAGGTGTGAATCTTTAGCTTTTCTTTACCTTTGTGAAAAATGAATTTAATGCTCTAAATACTTCAAGCAATTTAATGGTTCTAGTATATACACATCATATAACTCCTCGTGTAAAATATGCTTTTAATATGCTGTTTCAGCAGTTTTTATCTTGTGAGGTGACATATACAACTCAAGTAGAGGAGTTTATTGCTTATGATGGTGTAAAAATATCTTACACAAAAAATCCACTTGGAAAAGAGCTATTTTTTCGTTCACATTCTATTCTATTCGAGAAGGGGATAGTCGAACAAGAGATTCATGTGAGGTCGTGGAAAGGTCAAAAGATTTTTTTTGAGCAAACTGATAACTCAGCTATGCCTTTTGATGTTTTTGCTGCTGGTTTTTATTTGTTAAGTCGTTATGAAGAATACCTTCCCCATATAAAAGATCGGTTTCATCGTTTTCCTGCAAAACAAAGTTTAGCATATAAGAATAGTTTTTTAAAGATACCGATTATTGAATATTGGCTGAAAGAATTAGTATTGGTTCTTCAAACTAAATTCCCAAATTTTAATCCTCCATCGCGTCAATTTAAATTTTTAAATACTATTGATGTAGATAATGCATATTGTTATTTAGAAAAAGGGCTAATAAGAACAGTTGGTGCTGTATGTCGATCTTTGTTGCGATTCGATTTCAAGCCTATTTCAAAAAGATTTAAAGTACTTTTGGGTAAAGAAAAGGATCCCTATGACACATTTGATTATTTGTTGAAGCTTCAAAAAAAATATGATTTTGAGAGTATTTATTTTTTTCTTTTAGCCGATTATGGTCATAATGATAAAAATATTACGCACACTAGTAAGAAATTTCAGACCTTAGTTAAGACAATTTCCGACTATGTTAAGGTAGGTATTCATCCTTCTTGGGCCTCTAATTCAGATTCTCATAAATTAAGTATGGAGATTAATCGTTTAGAATCGATTGTTAATAGAGAAGTACATAGAAGTAGACAACATTTTTTAAGACTTGATTTACCTAATACTTATCGTCGGTTAATTGATTTAGGGATTCTTCACGATTATACTATGGGTTATGCTGCTCAAGTTGGATTTAGAGCTGGAACATCCTTGCCTTTTTATTTTTATGATTTAGACATGGAAATGCAAACGTCACTTTTGATTCATCCATTTGCTGTAATGGATGGAACCTTAAATGAATACATGGAATTGCCAATAGATGATGCACAGTATTTGGTAAAAGAAATTATAAATTACGTGAAAGAAGTTGATGGTGTTTTTATTAGTCTTTGGCATAATGAAACCTTGGGCGATAATAGAAATTGGAAGGATTGGAGACAAGTTTATGAATATTCGATTGAGGAAGCTTTAATATGATTCGTTTTGTAGAACATAATGATGTAGATACTGAGAAATGGGATAGGTGTATTAAACGTGCTATAAATTCTACTCCTTATGCCTTTTCCTGGTATCTAGATATTGTTGTTTCTCATTGGAATGCTATAATTTTGAATGATTACGAAGCTGTTTTTCCATTACCTACTAAAAGAAAGTGGGGTATCCAATATGCTTTTACACCTTTTTGGGTTCAGCAGCTTGGTTTAATTTCTCAAACAAATGAAGGGCTTAAAAGGATTGATGATTTCATATCATTGATTCCATCTACATATCGATTTATAGAGCTTAATATGAATCATGATGTTCCTGTTAAAGACAGTTTGAATTATAATATAGTAGAGAATTTTAATTATGTGTTGCCTTTAAATAAAACCTATCATTTACAAAGAGAAGCCTATTCTAAAAACTTAAAAAGAAACCTTAAAAAAGCCAATTTAAAAGGTATACAACTTTTTAAAAATGACGCACCTCAGAATTTGATAACTTTATTTAGAAATGATAAAGGTCAGTCTATTGATCATTTTAAAGAGGCGGATTATAATAATCTTGAACACATAATGCATGTTGCTATTAATAAGCATTGTGGTGAGATATGGATGGCTTATGGCGAAGGGAATAGAGCTTTAGCTGGATGTTTTTTATTATTTGGACCTAGACGCGTTGTGCTTTTGTTTACAGGAAACAGTCCTGAGGGAAAAGCAAGTGCTGCAATGCCATTTTTGATTGACCAATTTATTAAGACCTCAGCAAACAGTTCCTTTCTTTTTGATTTTGAAGGTTCTAACGATGAAAATTTAGCTCGCTTTTATAAAAGTTTTGGGGCTGTAAATCAGAGTTATCAAAATTTAAAAATAAATCGATTACCTTTATTTTTAAGGTTAATTAAGTGATTTTTAAATTATGAAGTATGGATTTTTGGTATGAAATAATTAGTGTGTTTTTGATGAGTGCTATTAAGTTTTTTGCATCACCTTTTCTAGCCAAAACTTTTGGGTTTACTTATTTGGAAACTATCTTTGTTACAACCTTGGGTGGGGTCGCAGGCGTTTTTTCGTTTTTTAATTTAGGATCGAGAATAGTTCACTTTTTCCCTAATTTTTTTAAACCTATAAATACCAAAAGAAAGATTTTTACAAAAAAAAATAAATTCTATGTGAAGCTGATTCGCAATTATGGTTTGTTTGGGATAGCTATTTTTTCTCCCATTTTAATTTCAATACCTGTAGGCTCATTTTTAGCCGCTCGATTTTTCGATCATCAAAAGACAATTGCATTAGCTATAATGTGTGCAGCAGTTTTCATTTGGTCTGTCAGTATATCAACCTTTTTATATTTATTGTGATGAAAAAAATATTTTACTTTTTAATTTCATGTCTATGTCTTTCTGTTTCTGCACAAGAAATGGATGATCGTGGTTATATTGTTAAACTTGGGCAGCAGGCGCCTGAATTTGAATTTAAGTTATTGTCTGGCGATACTATTAATAATGATGTTTTAAAAGGTAAGGTTGTAGTGCTTCAGTTTACTGGCTCATGGTGTAGTGTTTGTAGAAAAGAGATGCCCCATTTGGAAGAAGAAGTTTGGCAACGGTTTAAAGATGATGATTTCATCTTAATAGGATTGGATCTTAGAGAAGATGAGGCCACAGCAAAAGAATTTGCTAATGCTATGGGGGTGACTTATCCTATGGCCTCAGATCTAGATAGTCGTTTGTTTGATCTTTTTGCAGGACCAAAACAAGGTGTTACTCGAAATATTGTTCTGGATAAAAAGGGAGAGATTATCTTTTTGACCCGACTTTATGAACGAGCTGAATTTGAAGAAATGATTTTAGTAATTGATCAAGAGTTAAAGAAACAATAAAAAAAAGCCTCCACTGCGAGGCTTTTTTTATTCTGTTTCGAGTATCCCATTTTTCATTAATTTACTTTAATGTGACTTGCAATTTCTTTAGCCTTCTTTACGAGTGAATCAACTGATTCATTGCCAAAAGCAAGTGTGACTGCCATTCTTCTGAATTGGCGTGTTGATGGTTTTCCGAAGATTCTGAAATCACTGTTTGGGTATCCAGCGGCTTTATTGATGCCTGAATAGGTTGGTGTGTTTTCATTTGTTTGATTAGCCAAAACAACCGCACTTGCGCCATTTTTTTCCAAAGTAATTTCTTCTACAGGAATACCAAGTACTGCTCTTGCATGTAATTCAAATTCTGAAAAATTTTGAGTCTTTCCAAGTGTTACCATCCCTGTGTCGTGAGGTCTTGGAGAAAGTTCTGAGAAGTAAACGTCATTTTTACCTATAAAAAATTCCACGCCCCATATGCCTGAACCTCCAAGTGCTCTAGTTACTTTATCAGCTATCTCTTGTGCTGCCAATAGAGAAGATTCTGACATATTCATTGGTTGCCAACTTTCTTGATAATCACCGCGTTCTTGTCGGTGTCCAATAGGTGGGCAGAAGAGCGTCTTGCCATTGTCTTGTGTCAGTGTTAGTAAGGTAATTTCGTAGTCAAAGTCTATAAATTCTTCCACGATGACTTCCATCACATCACCTCGCGAGCCCTCTATGGCATAATTCCATGCCTTTTCAATATCGCTTTCTGTTTTAATAACCGATTGTCCTTTTCCAGAACTAGACATTAATGGTTTGACAACACAGGGTATTCCGCAAAATTCTACTCCTGTTTTGAGTGTTTCATATGAATCAGCGTATTTGTATTTTGCTGTTTTAACCCCAACTTCTATGGCTGCCAAATCTCGAATAGCTTTTCTATTCATGGTGAAGTTTGAAGCTTTAGCACTAGGAACTACTTTTATTCCTTGTTTTTCGTAGTCGTAAAATCTTTCTGTACGAATTGCTTCTATTTCAGGAACAATGATGTCGGGTTTGTGTTTGGTAACAATTGCATCTAAAGCAGAGCCATCAAGCATGCTAATTACTTCATATTCGTTAGCTACTTGCATGGCAGGCGCATTTTCATAACTATCTACGGCTATAATGTATTGACCTAGACGTTGACAGGCAATCACAAATTCTTTTCCTAGCTCTCCAGAGCCTAAAAGCATAATTTTTTTTCTCATAGTATGTAGTTTAATCGACTGCGAATCCTTTGTTTGGTTTTAATTTAGATCTTAATTTTTCTACCCATTCCATTTCTACAATTATATATGCCTCGAATGATAAAGGAGTTATTTTATTAACTCCTGATTTTATTATCGGAACTGATTCCATTTGAGCAAATTCTTTTAGATGTACCAAGTGGTGTTCGGCTGTTTTGAGACCATCTTGTCCGTTAAAATTCCATATAAGTTGTGCTTTTTTCGACATGTTAAGATGTTATATTATGTTGTATTTGCATAAATATTGCATCTGCGAGTTTATCAGCAGCGGTGTGATGTTTTCGAAACCATAATTCGGGCTCAATAAGCTCTAGCTCTCCAAGTGATAAGAGGTTATCGTTGTCATAAAAAACATCTACTCTTCCGTAAATAGTTTCCTTTGGACATGCTGCAATAGCTTTTTCAGCAAAGGCTATTTCTTCTTTATTAGGTACATAATCTAATACAGTGCCACCAAAATCGTCTTGCACTCTAAAGTCACCAGGTTTTGCTTTCTTAAGAACGGCATGTGTGAATTGACCATTGATCATCATAAGACTCATTTCACCTTTTCTTTGAATTTGATGCTGAAATTCCTGAAAAAGCATGCTTTCTTTTTTAATCAGTCTTTGCAGCTCTTTTTCATAATATAGATGCTCTTCTTTTTTGATTAGGAATGTTTCTCTAGCTGCGCCGGCTATTGCTGGTTTTAATACTGCTTTTGTCCATTCTGTTTTTTTGAACAGTTCATTTAAGCTTTGCTGTTCTCCTTTTTCTATGAAAATGGTAGGAGGGATGTTAATATTTGATTGTTCTAAATCCTTTAGATAATGTTTGTCTAAATTCCAATAAATAATCTCAGGGCAGTTTATGAACTCAAGGATCTTTCTTGTTTTTTCAAACCAATTAAAGAATTCATCAAATCGATCAAAATAATCCCAGGTACTTCGAAATATGGCATATCGGCTTTGAGTCCAGTCAAAATCTTCTGCATCCCATGATTTTCGAATTACTTTTAGGCCTTTTTTTTCTAGAGCTCTTTGAACCAGGCCATCTTCTAATAGTATTTGCTCTATATACCAGTCTGTTTGTTTTGGTTTTTCGTAGCGGAAATCGGTTAAAATAACAATGTCGTAAATCATTTGATTTGCTGAGTAAATCTTCTTTTGTATTTATACAAAAATGTCATAAATTTTTTAAAAAGCCTATGCCATCCATTTTTAATTTAATATAATATCCCTTTCGATTTTAAGAATGAAAATGAGTGAACTTACCAACTATATAGTTATAAGTGTAAATACAAACTATATTTAGGAATGTTTTTATATTGCACAGGACTTAATAGAATAAAATATTACTAACAAATTAAATTATTACAAGTTATGAGATTACAATCATTATTATTAACCTTAATTTTTTGTGCGGTTTCGGCTCATGCTCAAAATATAGAATATAAGGTGATTACGACTATAGAATCTATTGTTCCTGGTGGAATGGGGCGTTCTAGAATTCTAGAAAATGATCAGGAAATGGATTATAAGCAGTTTACCACAACTCGAGTGGATGGGAGGGATCGAAACAGTAAAGATGTGAAGCGAAATACTTTGAAGATCGACAATTTACATGAAACAAAGCTGTTGAACTTCTACAGTTTTGGAGGTATTAATTTTCAAAATATAGCGAGTAATGATGCTATTACTACTAGTAAGTTGAATGAGCTTGCTTCTAAAGGTTGGTTATTGTCTCATGTTGTTAGCGGTGTTGAAAGTGATGCAGGTAAAGATGATGGTAATGGAATTTTTATTACCAGATATATATTTAGTAAAACTTCACAATGATAAATTAAAAAAAAACTAAATTGAATCGTGTAAAATTTTTTACGCGATTTTTTTTTTGTAATTTCGAAAGTCTAAATGAACATATAAACTATACTGAATTATGAGATTTACTCTTTTTTCCCTCGCATTAATCATATCAGGTGGACTTTTTGCACAAACTGCAGAGCTTAGTCCATATCAAAAGAAAACTATGAACACTGAGCGTTTTGCGCGTCCAGTTAATACTGGCGTAAACCACACGCTTTTAATTTTAGGATCTGCTTGGGAGGTTTCTCCAGAGTTGGGTGATGAAATTGCAGTATATGATTCAAAAGATAATATGGTTTCTTCTGTAGCTTGGGTGCCAGAACAAGAAGGTCATGCTGGTCTTGCTATTTGGGGTGACGATGAAACAACTTCTGAAAAAGAAGGAATGGCTAAAGGTGAAGCTTTTAGAATAGTCCTTTTTGATAAGTCAGAAGATAAAATGTGTGATGTCAAAGTAAACCGATGGGAGCGTGGAGATAACATCTTTATCAAAGATGGTGTTAGTGTTATTGGTTCTGTTGAAATAACTTCAGTTGTTACTCAAGCAATGGAGTTATTCCAAAATGTGCCAAATCCAGTAATTGACAATACAAGCATTAGCTTTTACCTTCCAGAAGATGGAAATGTGCGTTTAACAGTTTCTAATACGCTTGGTCAAGAAATTATGACACTTTCTGATTCAAATTTCACTAAAGGTATGCATACTGTAGATATGGACGCTACAAGTCTTTCACCAAATGTATACTTCTACAAGCTAGAAGCAAACAAAACAAGCTTGACTAAACAACTTACTTTAGTTAAGTAATATAGATTAAAAAAAAAAAAAAGTCATTCCTCAGGAATGACTTTTTTTAATTATAAAAAATTCTCACCCCCCCTAACTATGAAAACAATTACAAAAAAAAAATTCGGATTATTAGCTCTTGTATTTACGATTAATAATGCTTTTGCCCAAAGTCCTGGTTTTGCAATTTTTGATGTAATTTGTGACTTTGGTATATGGCAAGAGGAGGTTTCGTGGGAGCTTGTAGACGCGGGTGGTACAGTGGTATTAAGTGGGGGCGCCCCTTATATTGGGAGTTTTGTTGTAGAATACGGTGCTACTTATACTTTAAATATGTATGATTCATATGGAGATGGTTGGAACGGAAATGAGTGGATGATACCCGGTTTTTCGACATATTTAGAGGTAGGAGCTTTTGGAAGTGCAATTTTTACGGCCTTACCTTCGGGCCCAGTTTATGGATGTACAGATTCAGCAGCATTTAACTATAACCCTTGGGCCACGTTTGATGATGGGTCTTGTGTAGCGGTTGTTAATGGTTGTTTAAATGAGTTAGCATTGAACTATAATCCAGATGCTAATACAGATGATGGATCTTGTATCATCGAGGGGTGTACAGACATCGAAGCCTTTAATTACAATGAAGAAGCAACTGAAGATAACGGTTCTTGTGTGGCTGTAGTTAATGGCTGTATGGATGAGTTCGCTTGTAACTATAATTCTGATGCCAACACAGATGATTCGAGTTGTTATAGTGCAGAACAATACTACGACTGTAATGATGTTTGTTTAAATGACTCTGATCAAGATGGGGTTTGTGATGAAATAGAAGTTGTTGGTTGTACAGACTCAGAAGCTTTTAACTACAATGATGAGGCAACAGACGATAATGGGTCTTGTGTAGCAGTTGTTAATGGTTGTATTGATTCATCTATGTCTAATTACAATACTGAAGCAAATACTGATGATGGTTCTTGTGTTTCTTGGGAAGAATTAGCTAATAGCCTCCAATCTGAACTTGATAATGTTGTTATTGAAGATGGGGTAAGTCAAGAAGATGTAGACGCTGCTTATTTAGCTGGAGCTGCTTCTGTTGATATAACTTCGGATAATGATGAATTAGCTGCTATTGCCTTTGCAGATGGTGTTGCCTCAGTTGAAATACCAGAATGTGAAGAGGTGGCTACTCAAAATATGCCATTAGATCTTCCACAAGGTTGGAGTATGTTTGGGTATACATGTTTAGAATCTCTAGATGTTGTTGATGCTTTTTCTGATATTTCAGATAATATTGAAATTGTAAAAGATGAGTGGGGATTAGCTTACTTACCTGCTTGGGGCTTTAGTGCTTTTGAAACTTTAGAATTTGGTGAAGGATATCAAATCAAAATGATGGAGGAAGTAACTGATTTCCAATTTTGTTCTACAATTACTGGATATAATACTGATTTGGCAGTAAATCCATTATTATATGGGTCTTGGTCATATCATTCGCTTTATGTTTTAAATACAAGTACTGGTGAGTGGGAAGAAGTTTTCTATGAGTATGAGGGGGAGGTTACCTCACAAATACACATATCTAGTGAGAATATCTGTTTCGATGAATACTGTCTTGGTTATAATTTACCAGGTAATTCAAATGTACTTCAAGCTGGTTCATGGTTCGATCATCTTTCATGGATTTACTCATTTGGAAATGAGCATATTATTACTGGAGAAGAAGGTAATTATTTATTCCTGGAAGACACTTTTTTGAATACTGATGGTACTATTGATCAATCCGCACTTTACGCCCATCCCAACCCTCATCTATGGATATATATTCAACCCTAATCATTTTATATACAGAATTAAAGCCACTCATTGAGTGGCTTTTTTTGTTTTATAAACCTTTTTATTTTTTCAATTAATATTCTTATGTTTTTCTGATTCTAAATTCTTAATAAGTCAAATGTCTCTTAATTTTGATCATCAAAATATCTCAATTTTGATGATCATTGCACCTCTAAAAACCTTGTTTTCAGTAAAAAAGATGTATAAAGTAAAATAAAAGCTAGTACCTATTTGATAAAGTGTTTAAAAATTATACATTTGCAGTCCCTAAAAATTAGGGATTTTGTATATAAACGAATTATAAACGAAAAAGCAATATGCCTACTATTCAACAGTTGGTACGTAAG
>Ga0160422_10001232_pt1 | contig 16019 bp, 10 predicted proteins | sample Fk160mmetaG_FD_108192 | JGI IMG/M metagenome (GOLD analysis project Ga0160422, IMG submission 108192) | Marine microbial communities from the Central Pacific Ocean - Fk160115 60m metaG | ecosystem: Environmental > Aquatic > Marine > Oceanic > Photic zone | place: The Central Pacific Ocean... | reverse complement strand
CAAATATGGATTGCTCGCAGCGTCAGGAAAGCGGACTTCAACCCTTTTTCCCTTTGGATTGCTTACGAAAGGAATTCGGCAGGAAGCTGATCGGTTGCGCGATGAGTAAGCTAAAAGAACCGGTGCCTCAAATCCGGGAACTAATCTTTTGTAGCTATTCGTTATCGAATTACTAAAAGCATTGATAGCTCTTGCGTGTTTGATTATACCTCCAATATAATGCAGGCAAGTCTCCGATAAATCCGCGTATTCTGATCCCGCAAACATCGGTTCGTTATTTTTCCAAATTGACTGATGTACGTGCATACCTGATCCATTATCGCCTGCTACTGGCTTTGGCATAAATGTAGCTGTTTTTCCGTAGGAAGCGGCAACTTGGTGTACGACATACTTGTATGTCTGGAGGCTGTCAGCTGTTTCTATTAGGGTTCCAAATTTCATTCCCAACTCATGTTGTGATGGTGCCACCTCATGGTGATGCTTCTCTACTTCGACGCCCATCTCTTCCATAACTGCCAACATTTCACTTCTCAGATCTTGTTCTGAGTCGACAGGAGGGACTGGAAAATAGCCACCTTTCACTCCTGGTCGATGGCCTGGATTTCCCTCTTCATAATCCCTAGCATTATTGTAGGGCCCTTCAGAGCTATCGACTTCGTAATATCCCCGGTTCATTTGAACATCGAATTTAACGTCGTCAAAGACAAAGAATTCGGCTTCCGGGCCAAAAAATGCTGTATCACCAATACCTTGGCTAGCCATGTATTCTATAGCGGCTTTAGCTGTCGATCGCGGATCTCTGTTATATGCGACGCCGGTAGTGGGTTCTAGAATATCGCAGACAAGAACCAAGGTAGCTTGCGCAAAAAACGGATCTATTGTTGCTGTGGAGAGATCGGGTTTCAGACACATGTCTGATTCGTTTATCGCTTTCCATCCGGCTATGGATGAACCATCAAACATGAACCCTTCTGCTAAAGACTCCTCGTCAATTGTTGATACCGCCTGGGTTAAATGTTGCCATTTTCCACGCGGATCAGTGAAGCGAAGGTCAACGAACCGAATATCGTTTTCTTTAATCATTTCTAATACTGAACTAACTTCTGACATAATTTCACTTTCCTCTGTTAATATTTACACTGTTACAGGGCCTCTGGACCTTTCTCTCCAGTTCTAATTCGGGTAACTTGATCGATCGTCGAAACAAAAATTTTACCGTCACCAATCCGACCAGTAAAAGCAGCGGTCTGAATAGCCTCCACTGCCTGATCTACTTGGTCATCCTCCATTACAACTTCTAGTTTAATTTTCGGGAGGAAATCCACTGCATACTCGGCACCTCGATAAAGCTCCGTGTGACCTTTCTGCCGGCCAAAGCCCTTTGCTTCTGTGACTGTAATGCCTTTAATACCAACTTCGTGCAGCCTCTCCTTTACTTCATCAAGTTTGAAGGGCTTTATAATTGCCTCTACCTTTTTCATAGCTCTGTCCGCTTTGCCACGCATTGAATTTTGTTGTGCAGTAATTATGCCACAAACGCGTTTTTAAAATGTTCTTTAATAACAGTCTATTATATAAGCTTTTTAAAGCTTCCTACACGCTCTAAACGATGAAATATTAAGCAATTGATTAAAATGTAGGCAGTATGGTTTTACAAACATCTCTTAATTAAATCTACCGCTTTTAATATGTTCTCAGTTGAATTTGCGTATGAAAATCTAAGGTAGCCTTCACCATGCTCTCCGAAACTAGTTCCAGATATTACTGCTACGCCGGCGTCTTCGAGTATTCTCTTTTGTAGTTCGTCTGATCGCAACCCTGTCTGAGTGATGTTGGGGAAGGCGTAGAAGGCGCCACCTGGTTTAATGCAGCTAAAACCGGGAATTTTATTCAATTCATCAACGATAACGGTGCGTCGTTCATCGAAAGCGGAAACCATTGTTTTCACCGGAAATTGGTCGCCCGTTAACGCTGCTATGCCAGCAAATTGCGCCGACGAATTAACGCAAGAATGAATATTGACGCACAATTTTTCCGCATGCGGCGCAACCTTTTCAGGCCATACACTGTAGCCCAACCGCCAGCCAGTCATAGCGTAAGTTTTTGACCATCCATCCAACAGTATCAGTCTATCAGTTATTTGAGGATATTGTATCAGACTTACATGATCTCGGTCGTCATACAGCATTTGTCCATATATCTCGTCGCTCATGATTGCTACGTTTGGCCATTCACTAAGGCCCTCGATTAATGCGCTAAATTCCGAGGGGGGTACTACACCACCCGTTGGGTTTGCCGGGCTGTTTAAGATTATTAATCGAGTTTTCTCATTAATTTTTGACAACACTTCTTCAGCTGAAAAGGCAAATTCATTTTGTTCGCGCAGTGGGATTGGTATTGGTTTGGCGCCCGAAAATCGAATTGTAGACTCGTAGATCGGAAAGCCGGGATTAGGATAAAGAATTTCGCAACCCGGTTCGCCGTAAATCATCATAGCAAGGAACATTGTCACCTTGCCTCCAGGAACGGCTAATATCCTGTCCGGTTCTATCTTAACATCATATCTTCTGTTTAGGTCGTCCGAAATAGCTTGTCGAAGCGGAGGGATACCACTTGCAGGGGTGTAACCGTGGTGCCCATCTTTTAGTGCTTTAACTGCTGCTTCAACAATATGCTCTGGAGTTTGAAAGTCGGGTTGGCCTATGCCTAAGTTGATGATTTCCCGCCCCTCTGCCTCCAATGCGTTGGCCCTAGCAAGAACTTCAAAAGCTGTTTCTGTTCCCAAATGGTTCATCCGTTCTGCGAGCATAAACTGTCCCCTCGGTTATTGTTCCCTAGTTAATAAACTTTTGAATCATCGTTTAGTAGTTATAAAGCCAATTTTTTGCTAGAAAATATATAATTGTAAAACATTTTTACATCTAGATTTAACTCTACAGGGGATTATTTTGATGCCCTTTACCAGCTGAATTAATAAGCTTTAAGAAAGGTGTTATATGTCTACCACTAATTCAACTTTTAATTCATATGGCACAACCGTTTTTGAGCTGATGTCGCGCCTTGCTTTAGAGCATGATTCCATAAACCTTGGGCAGGGCTTTCCCGATGATTATGGCCCTAATGCGGTTCTGCAAAAAGCATCAGAATACCTTTTTGATATGCCTAATCAATACCCGCCAATGCTGGGTGTTCCTCAATTGCGACAGGCTATTGCCGCTCATAACAGGCGTTTTTATGGACTCGATATCGACTGGAAAACAGAAACAATGGTTTCTTCCGGTGCAACCGAGGGATTAGCAGCTTGCTTCTTAGGGCTTCTAAATCAGGGTGACGAAGTAGTTGTAATTGAACCGCTTTACGATTGTTATCTGCCAATGATTGAGCGCGCTGGAGGAATCGCCAAGCGAGTATCAATTGAGCCACCTGACTGGAAATTGAACGGCTCTGCTTTACGTGCAGCTTTTTCAGATAAAACGAAACTTTTGCTCTTTAATTCGCCCCAAAATCCATCTTCGAAAGTCTATAATAAGGAAGAGCTGCTTCTGATTGCTGATTTAGTAAAAGAATATGACGCTATAGCAATATGCGATGAGGTTTATGAACACATGGTGTATGACCACCGCGACCATTGTCCACTCATGACATTGCCTGGCATGCGTGATAGATCAATACGGATAGGCTCGGCAGGGAAAACTTTTTCTTTAACCGGTTGGAAAGTTGGTTATTTGACAGGAAGCGAAAAGTTATTAAAGGCTGTTTCGAAGGCACATCAGTTTTTGGTATTTACGACCCCTCCAAATCTGCAAAGAGCAGTAGCGGACGGCCTAAATGGTGATGGTACATATTTTGAAAGTTTAAATATCGACATGCGATCGAAAAGAGATCGATTATCTGAGGGATTATCAAAAGTTTCAGGATTCAATCCGATAGTGTGTGAAGGAACGTATTTTCTCTATGTGGATGTAGATAATGTTGGATTTTCTGGAACCGATATCAAATTTTGCGAATATCTCACAAAAGAAGTTGGCGTTACAGGCGTCCCGGTTAACGCATTTTACAATAACTCACTTAAAAAAAAATATATTAGGTTTTGTTTTGCAAAGCAAAATTCGGTATTGGATGAGGCCGTTGAAAAATTATCTAGGCATTTTAGTTGACTGAAATAGTAGCGTAGATTACTAAATCTTGTGCATAAGGTGGCGGGTGTAGCTCAGCTGGTTAGAGCGCCAGATTGTGATTCTGGAAGCCGTGGGTTCAAGTCCCATCACTCGCCCCACTTCATTAACTGTTAAGAAATTGATGCTGCGCTGGTCGGGTCTTACTTAATTGTGAAAAAATCAAACAACTTCAATAGATGAGTCTTAGCTTCATATGAAAAGGCAATTTGATAGGTGAAACCTAATGGCAAACTCAAGCAAAACAAATTTAATAGACAAGACGATAGCTAATATTTGGAAAGCGTGGGATGAGCTTTCCAGTTCAACGGCGCACTACATTTCAGGCAAACCAAGGCCCGACCTCCCTCAAGATGATCTTATAAAAGTTATGGCCGAGGTAGCTGATTGTATTGCAGGAAAGAGTGATGAGGCCTCATTGCGCGCAAGAGCTGCAGCCATAGGTAAAACTTATCTTGAGCTTAATGAAAATGGGCGGAGCAAATTCCTTAGGGCGCTGGCAGCTGATTTTGATGTTAATCGACAGTTAGTTGATGAGAAAATTGAGTTAGTCAAAGATTCCTCCGATAATAAAACTATACGATTGAAAGCAGAAGAAGAACTGAAAATAGCGCTTCAGCCAACCTGGCGCGTTCTTCTAGGGCGTTTTACTACTCTACCAGATGGGGTTAAGTTTTTAGTCGATATGAGAACGGAAATGTTATCCCTTGTAAAAGCCTACCCAGAAATAAAAATTCTTTCAAATGACTTACGCTCAATGTTATCGGCTTGGTTTGACATAGGTTTACTAGAGTTGGTTCAAATTAATTGGGAATCCCCTGCGAGTTTACTGGAAAAGCTGATAGCCTATGAGTCTGTCCATGCAATACGTTCATGGAATGATTTAAAAAATCGTCTCGGTCCAGATCGAAGATGTTTTGGTTTCTTCCATCCAAATATGCCGCATGAACCTCTAATTTTTGTCCAGATTGCTTTAGTTGAGGGAATTTCGAACAATATTGATGATCTGTTAGATGAATCAAAGTCAAACAGTACTTCGATAAAGGCTGATACAGCGGTCTTTTATTCAATATCAAATGCTCAGAGAGGACTTGATGGGATAAGTTTTGGTAACTTTCTTATAAAGACCGTTGTGGAAAAATTGAGTGTTGAGACGCCTAATTTAAAGACGTTTGCAACACTTTCACCGATGCCTGGGTTTACTAGTTGGTTGAATGAGCAAGTTGAATCCAGGCAGGATAACTTACTCAAGCAGACTGAGAGAAAAAATCTAGCCAAATATACAACTCATGTCACTGATGCCGATATCCTGAAGGATTTGCTGCCAAAACTGAATGAAATAGAAAAAGGGCAGCAAAAGCAGTTGTTTAAAGAGCTAGAAGCTCCCGTTACACGGTTAGCTGCGGAATATATTTGTAACATCAGGAATGACAGGGGGAGGGCTTTGGATCCGGTCGCGCACTTTCATTTATCGAATGGAGCCGCGGTTTACAGATTGAATTGGGCGGCGGATACGTCAACAAAGGGTAAGGCGCAATCTTTTGGCTTGATGGTTAATTACGAGTACAATTTAAAGGAAATACAACTTAATAGTTCAGCGTATGAGGTGGAAAAAAAAGTGGCTGCTTCCAGCATTGTTAAAAATATTTTAAAGAAATAAACCATGTTTTTTAATAAGTATTATTGACGTATAAGCTCGCATCCGGTAGCCATGCTGGTAAATGTTAAATACAGCGATCGGCTCTATGAGTTAAATCGTTTTGAGCGGGTGTGGTGGAATTGGTAGACACGCCAGATTTAGGTTCTGGTGGCGAAAGCCGTGGGGGTTCAAGTCCCTTCACCCGCACCAAACGGTAAAATTCGGGCCAATATTATTAAAGATAAATGAGGCGATCGGTGTAAGTTTGAAATCGTAATCTGACGCTATGGTTTTTTTAGCCTGCTGGTAAATGAATTAGATCGGACAAGTTTATGGAAGTTACAGAAACGATTACGGAGGGTTTAAAAAGAGAGTTTAAGGTTATTATCTCTGCCTCCGAAATAGATAATAAGGTTGATGAGCGTCTGAAGGAGATCGCTCCAACCCTCCAGCTTCCCGGCTTTAGACCAGGCAAAGTGCCCCCGGCGCTGGTGAAAAAGAGATTCGGCCAGTCTCTTTTGGGTGAGGTTTTAGAAAAATCGGTAAACGAAACGTCACAAAAGACCCTTGATGAGCGAGGGCTGCGTCCTGCTGCCCAGCCGAACATAGAGGTGGTTTCTTTCGATGAGGGTAAGGATTTAGAATTTAATCTCTCCGTAGAATTAATGCCGGAGATCAAACCGCTGGATTTCACGGATATCAGACTAGAAAAGCTTGTCGCGGAGGCCAATGAGAACGACATAGATGAAGCAATGTCGAAGTTGGCTGAGCAGCATAAGGGTTCAGAGCCAATAAAAACAAAGAGAGCGTCGAAAAATGGCGATATCGTCGTAATTGACTTCGTTGGCTCAGTTGATGGAGAAAAATTTGACGGTGGAAGTGCTGAGAACCACCACCTTGAGTTAGGTTCCAGTCAATTCATTCCGGGTTTTGAAGAGCAGTTGGTTGGTAAAAAGGCCGGTTCAAAATTAGAAGTTAAGGTAACGTTCCCCGATAACTACGGGCAGGCAAATTTGTCTGGGAAGGATGCTGTTTTTGAAACCGAAATCAAAGAAATACGCCAGGCAACTGATATAAAAATCGACGACGATTTCGCTAAATTATTCGGTATGGACGAACTTTCGGCTCTGCGGGATGCCCTCAAAACTCAAATTGAACAAGAGTTGGGGCAGGCTACAAAAGCTAGGCTCAAAAGAGAGCTGTTGGACAAGCTGGAGGAAGTGGAGCCGTTTGATGTTCCACAGAGTATGGCCGACCAAGAGTACGAATCAATCTGCCGGGCTGTCAATGCTAATCAGGACAATCCCACATCAGCAGACCTAAATGAAAAAAATGATGATGGTGAGGGAGATACATCGAAGGAAACTAGTCTAGCTCCAGTTGATGAAGGGCTTTCGGATGATGATAAAACGGAGTACAGACAGATTGCTGAGCGGAGAGTCCGGCTTGCTCTGGTTCTGCAAGAGGTGGGCAGGCTGAACAACATAGAAGTTTCTGATGAAGAGGTGCAGCGAGCTCTTTTTCAAGAGGTTTCCCGTTATCCTGGGCAAGAAAAACAAATGATGGAGTTGTATCAAAAAAACCCTCAGGCCATGGCGAGCATTCGTGCGCCTTTATATGAAGATAAAATTGTAGATTTTATCACAGAAATGGCTGAAGTTTCTGAAAAAAAGGTAACTCGTGAGGCGCTTTTAGCAGAACCGTCCAGCGAAACGCCCGGAAAGCCAAAAAAATCGAAATCAAAAAAGGCAACTGCCAAAAAGGCGCCTGCTAAAAAGACTGCTGCAAAAAAAACATCGGCCAAATCAGCACCAAAAAAGGGTAAAAATAATCAAAAATCATAGATCAAAGTTTTAAACAACTGCTGGTTTTACAAGATTATAAGAAGAGCGTAATACAATTCTAAGGGAGATTTAAATGAGTAGCTTGATTCCCATGGTGGTGGAGCAAACCAGCAGAGGTGAAAGAGCTTTCGATATATATTCGCGCCTGCTTAAAGAGCGCATCGTTTTTGTTGTCGGTCCGATAGACGATGCCGTTGCAAGTGTTGTTTGTGCTCAGTTGCTATTTCTTGAAGCCGATAATCCGACGAAAGATATATCGATGTACATAAACTCGCCTGGGGGTATAGTCACTTCTGGACTGGCTATGTACGATACAATGGAATACATACGTCCTGAAATTTCGACTGTTTGTATAGGGCAAGCGGCCTCTATGGGATCTTTATTGCTTACTGCTGGGGCGAAGGGGAAGCGTTATAGTTTGCCAAACTCAAAAATAATGATTCACCAGCCCTCCGGTGGTTTTCAGGGCCAAGCCACTGACATTGAAATTCATGCAAAAGAAATATTGTCGACACGCTCACGACTTAATGAGATATATGTAAAGCATACTGGGCAGAAGTTAGACAAAATAGAAAAAGCGATGGAACGCGATAACTTTATGGCCCCTGGTGAGGCGTTGTCGTTTGGCTTGATTGACGAGGTTGTTGAAAAGAGACCGGCAGATCAAGAATAGATGCAATTTTTTAAAATACAGTGTTGGCGCTTCTTGTGAAAATTTGCCAAAAGTATCTATTTATCATTGTTAAACGTCAGTGGCTGGGACATACTTAGTCGAAGACGATAATTTTGGGCGGAAAGAAATGACCAAGGCAACAGGCGGCGGATCCAGCGGGGCAGATACCAAAAATACCCTTTACTGTTCGTTTTGCGGAAAAAGTCAACACGAGGTTCGTAAACTGATAGCTGGACCAACCGTATTTATTTGCGATGAATGTGTTGAGCTTTGCATGGACATTATCCGTGAGGAGAACAAGTCAACTTTTGTAAAAGATGGAGATGGGGTACCTACACCGCAGGCTATCTGCGATGTTTTAAATGATTATGTAATCGGACAGTCTCAAGCAAAAAGAATTCTTTCGGTTGCAGTCCATAACCACTACAAGCGCCTTTCACACGACCAGAAAAATGGTGAAGTGGAGCTTGCAAAGTCGAACATATTGTTAATTGGTCCAACCGGTTGTGGTAAAACGCTGCTAGCACAAACGCTCGCAAGGATTATAGATGTGCCATTTACCATGGCCGACGCGACAACACTTACTGAAGCGGGATATGTTGGAGAGGACGTTGAAAACATTATCCTTAAGCTTTTGCAAGCTGCTGACTACAATGTTGAGAGAGCTCAACGTGGGATAGTTTACATAGATGAGGTAGATAAAATAAGCAGAAAAGCAGACAACCCATCAATTACGCGAGATGTATCTGGTGAGGGTGTGCAACAAGCGCTCCTGAAAATTATGGAGGGAACCGTAGCGAGTGTTCCACCTCAGGGCGGAAGAAAGCACCCGCAGCAAGAGTTTTTGCAGGTAGATACAACGAACATTTTGTTCATTTGTGGAGGGGCGTTCTCTGGATTGGATCAAATAATCACCAATAGAAGTAAAGGTTCGTCTATTGGCTTTAACGCCGAGGTTAGTGCTCCTGATGACCGCCGAACCGGTGATGTGTTGAGAGACGTTGAGCCGGAAGATTTGTTGAAATTCGGCTTGATTCCGGAGTTCGTGGGTCGACTGCCGGTGCTCGCAACACTTGAAGATTTAGATGAGGAGGCTTTGGTCGATATATTAAGTAAACCTAAAAATGCCCTCACAAAACAATATCAAAGACTTTTCGAGATGGAAAAAGTAAGGTTGGAGTTTCGTGACGAGGCTCTGAGAAGTATAGCCGTTAAAGCTATTGAGAGGAAAACAGGAGCGAGGGGGTTGAGATCAATATTGGAAACAATTCTCCTCGATTCCATGTTCGAGCTCCCGGAAATGAACGATGTGGAAGAAATAATCATCAACTCAGATGTCGTTGAAAATGGCAACAAACCCATCTCTGTCCATTCAGAACGTAGAGAAGACATAGAAACTAGCGCCTAACATCTTTTGTCCTAAAAGATTTTGCATTCAGCGTCTTGATTTTTTGTAAGTTCGACGCCAACTATTGAACAGTCGCTGATTACATATTTCACACAGCAACGTCAATCAGCAGTGAGGTGCAAAGATTATGACTACTACAGATGCGAAATATCCCGTCCTTCCTTTGAGAGATATTGTGGTTTTTCCACATATGATAGTTCCCCTTTTTGTTGGACGGGAAAAATCAATCAAAGCACTAGAAGACGTTATGAATGATGACAAACAGATTCTTTTGACAACACAAAAAGACGCTGCGAATGATGATCCAGGTAAGGAAGACGTGTATGAGGTAGGTACTGTTGGAACCGTGCTGCAACTTCTCAAATTGCCTGATGGCACAGTAAAAGTTTTGGTGGAAGGCGCTTTCAGAGCCAAAATTTCTAACTTTACCGACAATGAGACGTTTTTTGAGGCACATGCAGAAAGGATTGAAGAAACTGACGGTGATCAGAAAGAGCAAACGGCGCTCGGTAGAGCGGTAGTGGCGCAGTTTGAGCAATACATAAAGCTGAACAAAAAAATTCCTCCGGAAGTCCTTACCTCTGTTAAGCAGATAGAGCACCCAGCAAAGCTAGCCGACACGATAGCCTCCCACTTGGCGGTGAAGATATCTGAAAAACAGGAGCTGTTGGAGTTGGACAGTATACTGGAAAGGCTGGAAAAAGTTTATGCTCATATGGAAGGGGAAATCGGGGTTCTCCAGGTAGAAAAAAGGATCCGAAATCGCGTAAAAAGGCAGATGGAGAAAACGCAACGAGAATATTATCTAAATGAGCAGATGAAGGCCATCCAAAAAGAATTGGGGGAGAGCGAAGACGGAAATGACGAACTCAATGACATTGCCGAACGAATAAAAAAGGTGCGACTCTCGAAAGAGGCTCGTGAAAAGGCGACGGCAGAGCTTAAAAAGTTAAAAAATATGAGCCAGATGTCGGCAGAAGCTACAGTTGTGAGGAACTACTTGGACTGGCTATTAGGTATTCCTTGGAAGAAGAAATCAAAAGTTAAGAAAGACTTATCTCTAGCGCAAAAGATCTTAGACAGAGACCACCATGGTTTGGAAAAAGTTAAGGAGAGGATAGTAGAGTACCTCGCAGTTCAACAAAGAACCGGAAAGGTAAAAGGGCCAATTCTCTGCTTGGTCGGTCCACCTGGCGTTGGCAAAACATCGCTAGGAAAGTCAATCGCAGATTCGACTGGTCGAAACTTTGTTAGGATGTCTCTCGGGGGGGTACGAGATGAAGCTGAAATTAGAGGCCACAGGCGCACCTACATAGGGTCTCTACCTGGCAAAATTATACACAGTATGAAGAAAGCAAAGACGTCGAATCCTTTATTTCTTTTAGACGAAATAGATAAATTAGGTAACGACTATAGGGGAGATCCCTCATCGGCTCTCTTGGAAGTTCTAGATCCAGAGCAAAACAACACATTTCAGGACCATTATTTAGAAGTGGACTATGATTTGTCAGATGTAATGTTCGTCACAACTGCAAATACCTTAAGAATGCCTCAACCGTTGTTAGACAGGATGGAAATAATAAGGCTATCTGGATACACCGAAGACGAAAAAGTTGAAATTGCAAACAAACATCTTATCAGGAAGCAACAAGAACAGCATGGCCTTAAAGAAGGGGAGTGGGAAGTTGCCGAGTCCGGATTACGGGACCTTATCCGTTATTATACTAGGGAGGCAGGTGTCAGAAACTTAGAACGGGAAATAGCTAACCTTGCAAGAAAAGCAGTTAAAGAAATTCTTACCGAGGGTGCTGTTAAAATAGTTGTGACTGCTCATAATTTAGAGGAATACTCTGGTGTGAGAAAGTATAGATTTGGTGAGGTAGAAGAAAGTGACTTAATTGGAGTAACCACGGGGCTAGCTTGGACTGAAGTGGGGGGAGAAATTCTTTCGATCGAGTCGGTAACTGTTCCTGGTAAAGGAAAGGTGACGTCCACGGGCAAGCTAGGCGACGTTATGCGGGAGTCTGTACAGGCGGCCGAAAGCTTTGTTAAGTCGCGCGCACCGTCATTTGGTATCGTTCCAAAGACTCTTGAAAATAAGGATATCCATGTTCATGTGCCAGAAGGCGCGACACCTAAAGATGGTCCTAGTGCCGGGGTTGCAATGGTCACCTCCATTGTCTCCGTGTTAACCGAGATACCGGTGAAGAGAAGTGTTGCTATGACCGGAGAAATAACGCTGAGGGGACGTGTTTTGCCCATTGGTGGTTTGAAGGAAAAACTTTTAGCCGCACTCCGCGCTGGGATCAAAACGGTACTTATACCGAAGGATAATGAGAAAGACTTGGCTGAGATACCCGATAATGTGAAAAGTGGCTTGAATATAATACCCGTAAGTGTTGTAGATGAAGTAATTTCAAACGCCTTAACTTCTGAGCCCCTGCCCGTGGTAATTGAAGAGAGTGAACAAGATCAGGCGCTCGCAAAAAAGGAAGACGAACCTCAGGGCGAGATAGTTAAACACTAAAAACTGCACGGATGACTAAAACAGTAGCGCGGTATCTTTTTTTCTCTTTTTTTTAAGTTTTTGGCCTAGATTCACGCCATTTCCTCTTAACTTTGATTGACGAGGATGTTGTGGGGAATTAAACTGAAGCTATTCGTTTAGGAGTCAGCACAATGCTGTCACGACCTAAATATTTTTTTTTAACTGGGAAGGGACGTAGCGTGAATAAAAATGATCTAATCTCAAAAGTTGCCGATACCTCGGGGCTTTCAAAAACGGACTCAAGCAACGCGGTTGATGCTGTAATTGAATCCATTATTGGCGCTATGAAATCAGGCGACGATGTGCGTCTGGTTGGATTTGGAACCTTCAGTGTTGCGGACAGAAAGGCTAGCGAAGGAAGAAACCCTCGCACAGGAGAAAAAATTAGTATACCAGCATCAAGACAGCCAAAATTCAAAGCTGGTAAGGGTCTTAAGGACGCTTTAAATTAAAGGTATTGGGCGCTTAGCTCAGCTGGGAGAGCATCTCGTTTACACCGAGAGGGTCGGCGGTTCGATCCCGTCAGCGCCCACCAGAACTTTTTTTAAAGTTGTGTCTACTAGAGTTAACTGCTTTACGTTAAGCCAAACAGCTATTTAACTCGGTAGCATTCAACGGGGGTGTAGCTCAGTTGGTTAGAGCGCCGGCCTGTCACGCCGGAGGCCGCGGGTTCGAGTCCCGTCACTCCCGCCAACTTAGTAGAAATTTTCGCAATCCTTCACAGAACCATGATTAATAAAAGATCTGGGTTTAGTCTTATCCACCCCATCTCATTTGTCAGCAAACTGCGCTAAGGATACGGGCAACAGACGCCATGAGTGAAACCGATTTTGGAGCTCTGATTCCAGTTTTCTTACTCATTGTTATGGTTTTAGCGGGAGAACGGTTCCGTTATGCTTGGCGGGCGAGATCAGAAAAGTGGATAGTTAAGGCTTGGATATATGGCCTTTTGGTAGTAACCACCTTTTTCTCTCTCGCGTTTTATCCATTTAGCAACAGTTATTGGTAGGTAAGAGGGGTTGCTTACCAAATTGGTACTTTGTTTTGACTGATTTTGGCTATAACTTTTGGCATCCGCGGGCCGATTTTAACGGACTATTAGGGTCGAATTGTTTGCCGCAAAAGGTGCATTTATCGTCCCCGGAAATTGCATTAAGCCCACCGCAGCTACCTTTGATTGTTTTTCCCATTAGAATTGTTCCGAGAGACATGCCAAATAACACAATCGAAAGTATTATAAATGTAAGTATAAAAACGTCCAATTTCTTATGCCACTACCTTTGAAATAATATTTACTCGGTCATTTTACTGTTAAGAACGGCATCTTTAAAATGCCTACTTGAGACCGAATGAAAGTTATCACCTTTTCGTAATATAAAAAAGACTGCTAAGTTATTTTTTTCTGCTATGACAAGCCCTTTTTTCGCACCTAATACCATCATAGCCGTTGCCCAAGCATCCGCATTCATTGCATTGTCGGCTAATACAGTAACAGATGCTGTTTGATGCGAAATAGGCCGGCCGGTTTTCGGATCAATGATATGAGAATATCGACGATTGTCTTTTTCAAAAAAATTCCTATAATCGCCAGAAGTTGCAACGGCCTTATCAGCAATGCGTAAAATGACATCGACTTCCCCAAGCCTTTGATTTGGTTTTTCTATACCAATCACCCACGGACTTTTGGGCCCTTTTTCACCAGAAGCGTAAAGGTCACCACCTATTTCCACAAGATAGTCACTAATTCCCCTTGCTTTAAGTGAATTGGAGATTTGATCTATAGCAAATCCTTTGGCTATACCAGAGAGGTCAACTGATGCCTCGTCAATTTTTTTCCTAAGGGTAAGGCGCTTTTGATCCAGAACTAAAAGACGTTTTTGTCCTACCGTGTTAAGAGCAGTTTCTATCTCTTGTTCAGAAGGAACTCTCTTTACGTTTTTTTTCCCAAAGCCCCAAATGTCTGTCAACGGCATTAGTGTTATATCGAAGGCCCCTTCACTTTGATCATGAACTTTATTGGCTTCGCTTAAGATTTTAGCTAACGAAACAGTTATTGAAATGGGATCTGTTTTTCTCAAGTGATTGAATTTAGATATTGACGAAGATTTATCCCAATTTGACATTTCCAAATTAACAGTATCCAGAATGTTTTCGATTTCCTTATGGATCGTTTGTCCGAGCCTCTCGGCATCATGATGTTTTATGGAAACATTATATGTTGTTCCCATCGTCGTGCCCCGTAATGTCACAAGTCGTTTTTGATCTGACTCTGAACCGCACCCGTGCAAATTTAGAGCCAGGAACAAGAATAATACTGGAGACAAGGCTGAGGACAGTTTTGCGGGTAAAGAGAAACAGTAAAAATTTACCGACTTCAGCGACGAAATGTAGCGTTTACAAAGGTACTTTTGAAGCATATACAAAAACCAGTATTTTGAATGAAAAATCAGTGGAAAATCTGTTGCCATGTCGGCAAAAAATTATATGTTATATCATAATAAGATAAGTTTGTAAGAACCATTAGGTAGTTAGCTGTACAGCGCCATATAAAAAGGGCTGTTGTCAGCTTTAGGAAACAGGGGATTGACTTAAATGGCTGACTTTAGGCTTAAAAAAGGGCTGGATGTGCCCGTAGCCGGGGCCCCTGAACAATATATTACAAATGGTGAATTCCCAGTTAGTGTAGGGGTTCTGGGTACCGACTACAACGGTCTGAAACCAAAGATGTTTGTTAGCGAGGGCGACGTAGTCCAGAGAGGTGATCCGCTATTTTGTAACAAGGATCATCCAAGTGTTATGTTTGTATCACCCTGCAAAGGCCGAGTTCGTGGAGTAATGAGGGGCGCTAGGAGAGCTCTTCTGAGCGTGGTAATAGATATTGATGACCCTGAAGACCCAGGCGTCAATTTGGCAAATGAAGTGGATCTCAGTTTAGACTTAGAGTCAACTATCGACGTGCTCTGCAGGACAGGACTTTGGACCGCCTTTATCTCTCGCCCATATTCCCGAATTCCTGCGCCTGACGAAAAACCAAATAGCATTTTCGTAACTGCTTTAGAGAGCGATCCGCTCGCTCCAGATGCGGATTTAATAATTTCTGAGGACATGGATGCTTTTGACTACGGTTTGCGCGTGATATCAAAATTGACTGACGGTAGCGTTCATCTGTGTAAAGCATATGGAAGCGCTATAGGTAGCTTTCGACATATTGATAGATTGCAGCCGCACACTTTCCAAGGGCCACACCCAGCGGGGTTGGCGGGAACTCATATGCACTTCCTGTGCCCTCCTACAATTAATAAACCCGTCTGGTCCATCGGCTATCAGGATGTACTGGCAATAGGTAAACTTTTTCGTGATGGAAGTATAAGCTCAGAACGAGTGGTTTCGATCGCCGGGCCTTTGGCGAAAAATCCACGGTTGATGCGCACAATTGCGGGAGCTTCATTAAGCGACATAACAGAGGGAGAGGTTATTGACCAAAATAAATACCGACTTATCTCTGGCTCAATCCTCTCAGGCCATATAGCGACCGATGAAGTGGCTTTCCTTGGCCGGTACAACCGCCAAATAACTATCATAGAAGAGGATACAAAACAAATCCCTCTTGGATGGATCCAACCCCAACCGAATAAGTTCTCAGCAATGCCAGTTTTATTATCAGCTTTGTCTCGGGCGTTTTACGGGCCTAATGTAGACGGAAGCTATAACCTTACTTCAAATCTGAATGGT
>Ga0160422_10001231_pt1 | contig 16020 bp, 14 predicted proteins | sample Fk160mmetaG_FD_108192 | JGI IMG/M metagenome (GOLD analysis project Ga0160422, IMG submission 108192) | Marine microbial communities from the Central Pacific Ocean - Fk160115 60m metaG | ecosystem: Environmental > Aquatic > Marine > Oceanic > Photic zone | place: The Central Pacific Ocean... | reverse complement strand
TGAAGTGGATAGGGGTTTCTTAACTCAACTCCCAAAACCCCTAAGACAGCTCTAGCCACATACCACGTGGCCTGACTATTCCAGCCATGAGCGATTTTTATTACGATGCCGAGCCCCTTCGGCCAATCTGGATGTTCAACAGAAATCCCTAGTAGTCCGTCTGCACCCTCCTTGGCAAGAATTTTCCCATCGCCGGCCTTTAGACATGTTGAGTCAAGCCTATTGAAGCCCCCTACTAGGTCCGGGTACCTGTTCATCGCCTCCCATATCCAATCTTCGTCTTTCCTATTTGCTAGCCCTGCAAACATTATCGCAAGCTCATCAACGGTATTCGATACTGTCGGAAAACCGCACCCATCTTTAGCAACCCTGAGGGGCTTCCAGTCAGGCTTGCCCATGTAGTCACGCAAGACATCAAGATACAATGGGAACCAGGGGGAGTTGGGCAGTGTGTACCCTGCTCTGTTCATTCCCATTTTTCGCATTCCTTTGAGTACAGCTGCATGCTCTCCTGAGCATGTATGGAACCATCTACGGGGGCGTCTAACTTGCCTCCCAAACTGAATTAGCGGGACATCTAAAGGACATTGCATTAGTCCCCATTCAGACTCCGAGAGAAGGGATTGAGCAGTGGAAACATGCTCTGTATCTCCATTATGCGATGAACATGATATGGCTTTCTGATCCCAGTCCATGTCCTCAAGGACATTGACGAAAGGCTTCATCATAAGTGGCTTCATCATGGATCTTCCATAAACTAAGACATTACCCCCAAATGAGTGTATAATTTCCTTACCATGGGCCCATGCCACTGCCCCATGTATTGTGTTTTCCGAGACATCCATCCTCCGAAAATCCACCAAAGGCTCCCACTCGACGTCCCTTCCCGTTGCAATTCCTTCATGGCTGTCTCCAAGAGGATTTGAGGGGTACAGGGAGGAACCGGGCCTACCCGGAGAGACGGAAGAGGGGGAGTTTTCACGTCCAGCCATCTAGTCGCCCCCATTCACCCTCGGTGCCACCTTGGTCATGAAAGCGGTCATGTTCCTCATCACTCTATCGCTGTCATGATTGAAGAAATCGAACCAGCACATTAGACGGTCTTCCTTGTCATATCTGCCAATAATCTGCTCGACTATTTCTTCCGCGTTACCGATAACTGCATTATCTACTGCTCTGTCAACTTTGGATGGGTCTATGGTCCCTTCCAAGGCGCTCCAGTAGGTTGAAAGAGCCGATTTAGCCTCAATTTTTGCAGCCTCACTCCTCTCCATTGGACTCAAACCTTCCTCTTCATTGATGAAAACCATTACAGTTCTGGGCATCATAGATCTCCTCCACTCACCTCCGTCTGGGTGATATGCCTCTTTCATTCTCTCATGGGTCTCATTGATTATTTTTGGAGGGGTTATTGAGAGATTAAAAACCTGCACTGGTAGCCATTTATTGACCTCTCTCTGAAGATTCTGGTCGTGACTGCCAAGGATCAGATTCAGAAGACCTCTATCCCAATTCTGGGGAATTATCTTTATTTCTTCAAACTCATATCTATTGCCCACATCTATTGAATCTGGGGGTGACATAAGGCCGAAGTGTTTGCAAGCCTCATTCTGAACTTTCGACCAATCCTCGTCGCTCCTGAAGTTTTCTCTGGTAAGTATGGTCTTACCAATCATCTCGCTCGAGACTATATCCCCTCTCAAAAGCCTAAGAAAAATCTCTGAGGCCTCGGCAAAAATCCTCCCTCTAAGTGCGGGCCAGGCCACTTCCTCAAAGGTATTTCTTGGAACTATTCCATAAGGCCTAGCCATGAATTCAAATCTGCCCGCACTGAATCCGATATGCAACCTTCTCCTTTCCTCTGGGTCGAGCCCGTGTAAGGCCAGGAAAGAGCCAACTCGCTCTGCTTGAGCTATCGGCCCCCCAGAAGCTAAAATACTCATTACTGCACTACCCACTTCCATTTTTTCTGTTCTAGAAAGTACTTTCTGGGCTAGTTGGAAGAAGTCTGTACAAAGTCCAACCTCTCCGGGGTAGTGGGGGACAACCGGACTGATATTTCTCTTTTGAACTTCCGTAGAAAGATGCGCTTGAGCTATCCAACCTATTCCGAATCCAAGCTTATCTGCATGCTCAGCTTGACTCATGAAACTTGAGAACATTTCTCTCTCAGTCGGGACAAAGCCAGAGGAATCAGGGGTCTGAGATATGGAAAAGAAAATATCAAATTCCATATGACCACTCAGATAGATCGCATCCTTCCACCATCGACAGCGAGGCTGACCCCCCTTATTGCACCACTCGATGGTAAGCAAAGCCAAGCTATCGCCACAGCCGTTTCTAAAGGATCTATAAGCCTCTCAATAGGGACGCTATTCATCCAGTTTTCTCGGACATCTTTGACATCAATACCGGTCCTTGAAGAAATCGAGTTAGCGAGATTACCTAGCCTATCAGTGTCTGTAAAACCGGGGAGAATGTTGTTAATTGTAATACAGGGATGTAGTTCTCTAGAAAGTGATTTTGACCATGACGCCATTGCTCCTCTGAGGGTATTCGAAAGTCCAATATTGTCAATAGGCTCTCTGACGGATGTCGAAATCACATTTACAATTCTTCCACTTCCAGCCTCTATCATCCCGGGGGCAAAAGACCTGACCATTATGTGTGATGCGTGCAGATGCCTTGTGAATGGGCCACTGAAGTCTTCAACCGTATTTTCTAAAAGTGGGCCTCCTGGCGGTCCCCCTGAATTATTCACAAGGATGTCAATATTTCCGGCCTCCGATGCAAACTTCGCTACCGATTCCAAATCCTCCATATCAATAGCGAAATATTCGTGACCTGAGCCGTGCATATCTGAAACCAGCTTGTGTAGTTCCTCAGCCGATCTTGCACATGCAATTACCCTGCACCCCGCCCTAGCCAAGACCAAAGCCGTCGCCTTACCGATGCCCTTTGATGCCCCGCAGACTAGAGCAGTTTTTCCATCCAAAATCCCATCAGCAAAGGGAAAATCGCTCCCAAGTAAATCAATTTCCATTTTATCACCTAATCGACATAGTGCGCATAAGTTTGGTCTCTGAGCTTCACCCTGACAACTTCCAATACTTCCTCAGGAGCGTTCTTGAATGTTGGGAAATCACTGGCACCTTGTGGGCGTCGCATCTTCGGCCAATCTCCTTTGTCATACGCAACCAGTGCCTCCTTCATCAACACTCCTGCGAGCACTAGTGTCCCATAGCATAGGTCCTCATATGAAGCACCCCTCTCTACTGGTAACTCTCTCTTAAGCAGTATTTCTCCTGTATCTATTCCATTATCACAGAAGTGACAAGTTGAACCAACTTTGATATCGTGGTAGACGGACCAAGCTGGAGAAGCTGATCCTCTGCATTCCGGTAGGAGGCCCGGATGAGAATTGACAACCCCATCCTTGGGAAAGTCCAATATTTCCCCTCGGATTATTCTTGTACCACCGAATACTATCAAGTCCAGTTCCATATTCCTGATGTGAGGCATCACCTCCGTTGAATTGTGAATTGGAACGGTTACCATAGTTATCCCGTGGTCCTGTGCTTGTGACTCAATAGTGGGTGCGATTTCGTTTCCTTCAATGCGCTTAAGGAATTTCTCCCGCTCCTCGTCTCCCACAGGCGAGTCCTCTTCTATGATTATCTCGGGTATGTGCCCCTCGGACAAGATCTGTCTCAGCATCTCTCTGCCGTATGGATGCTCTTTCAATAGGAGGAAGGCGAATCTCGGCTTGGCCATGATACTCGTGTTCCGGAGGGGCTACACATACCCGTTATTTTCGGTCGATAAATCTGTACCTAATTATGCCCATTTTCTGAATTATCATCCCAACCATCGTAAAAATTCAACATTTTCGTCAATTCGAGGTTAGTTTTAGCATATGACAATCTAAAAATCTTCGGAGTTCCATGATAACCATCAAGACCAGATATTGTAACTCCCCCAAGCTCATTTAAGTCCACGAAGCCATCCTCACATATCCCTATGGACTCCACATCGAACCAATTAACTTCACAAGTCATGAATCGACATCCATTAGCCAGCTCGATGTCATCAATCAGGGTTAGTCCCATTTTGACTCTGGATTCCTCGACACAGGGAGCCATCCAGCCATCTATCCATGCAGGGGTCAAACCCACCTCCTCAAACTCACTTGCTTCACGAGGATACCTAGCACTTGTCTGATGGGCCTGCTCAATAATGCGGTCATTCACATGGTTAAACGTGCAAATTCCTGTTTTCTTGATATTTTTGTATGTGTGAGCATCCTTCCCGGGGGGCCTCAAGACGAACCCCATCATTGGGGGAGTAGAGCCTAAGTGTACTACTGAAGACACTATAGACAGATTTGGGCCGAATTCAGAGTCATATGTCCCAATTAGAGTGGCACTTTTGAATCCACTGAGACTATTTACAAATCTGGCCCTTTTTCGACTTTCCCAAGTCATCACATCCTCACTCTTCAGGAAATCAGTACTCATTACAACACCACTTCAGGGAGTGACTCTGCTTCTATCTCTTGGGAATAGGACGACTTCCCTTACATTGCCTGCACCAGTCAAAACCATCAACAAACGCGCCACACCAAGGCCCCATCCTGCATGGGGGGGAGCGCCATATCTGAATCCGTCCGTGTAGAATGTAAAGTCAGCGGGATCTAACCCCATGCCCCTCAGATTCTCCTCAAGAATATCCACGCGATGCTCCCTAGCTCCCCCACTTGTCATTTCATCCCTTCCAAAATTTAAGTCAAATCCACGACTAAGCTGTTCCCCCGTAGTTCCCTTTTCATTTTCTTTGTGGTGGATATAGAATGGTTTCATCGCCATTGGCCATCTGGGTATGAAATGGAAGCCAGGGAATTTCGCAGCGATTAAATCACAATGATGACTTTCGATATCATCTCCCCATTCAATTTCCCCACCTCCTTTCTTCACTATCTCTATGGCTTCACAATAAGGAATCCTAGGAAATGGTAAGCTTGGAATATCTACCTCAATTTCCTCATTGCCTTGGGAAATCCTGTATTTGTTTATGATGTCAATCAAGTTTTGATCATTCTTCTTGACCTCTGACCATATGTGGAAAATCATCCTTTCTTGGACCCCCATAACATCTTCATCATCCATCCATGCTCCTTCTATATCGAACGATATGAACTCGTTCAAGTGCCGATATGTGTCATGTTTCTCAGCTCTGAATGCTGGCCCGATTTCGAATACTCTTTCCAAACCTCCTAGGACGGCTAGTTGTTTGTACAATTGTGGACTCTGGGAAAGATATGCATCAGTATCAAAATATTTCATTGGAAAGAGATTCGTTCCCCCCTCTGCCGCTGCGGCAATAATCTTCGGGGTATTAATCTCCTGAAAACCCTCTGCGATCAGATGTTCCCTGCCATATTGAAGCACTCTAGATCGTAACTGAAACATCGCATTAACGTGCTCTCTTCTTAGATCCAAATGCCGATTATCCAACCTAACATCGAGTCCTACTTGGACATCATCAGTCACTCCTACTGGAAGCGGAGTCGATGCGATAGCCAGAATTGACCCAGATAAGACATTAATTTCATACTCTGGTGGAGGAGGCGACTCTCCTTCCTTGACCTTGGGGGCCCTCTTTTCAGCCACTACACCTGTCAGCTGAACCGTGGACTCTCTGGATACCGATTGAACCAAGTCAAAAAATGCCTGGTCCATATTATCCCTCTTTAGGAACGCCTGGATACGACCAGTACCGTCCCGAAGCATCAGAAAGCATATCGCACCTCTTCCCCTGACGGTTTCTGCATATCCCGAGATAGTTACTTCAGTGCCAATGAGCGAATCGCCCAGACTCACGACTTGTCCAATAGTGTGACTCCTGTAGGAGGTGGGTTGCCATTCCGCGCTGTCTCGCATGCTAGCACGGAAAGGGTCCTTGTTATCAACGGTGCTTATTCCTCCTCGTGTGTCGCGACCTTAGCGGAAATGAGTAGGAATGCGGTATGTCCAATTGGTGTATTCCCTGGTCTAACTCCTCCCTTACTGGCCTTTACCCACCTTCTCTCAATCATCTCTCCGGCCCATTCTACTATCATGCCACTTTTTTGGGCCGATTCCCAGCACTTTTCCAACTGAGCGGTGGTAGGGCAATAACAGGCCAATCTTCCACCTGCCCTAAGGAGAGGCTCTATCTCAGGGATTATTCCCCAAGGCTCAGCAATGTCAATTATTGCCGCATCTAACTCCTCACATTTTTCCATCACTAGACTTCCTATTTTGCCCATATCCCCTTCGATAAGGTGCCATTGAGGGAACTCAGGCAATACCTCCGATAGCCTTTCCATATTCATTCTGCCAACTTCAGCATGTTCAGTCCGCGCCTCTACTGATATCAGGGTCCCTTTTGATCCCATGACATTTGCAAGATGCATGGCCAATCCTCCCGAACCATGCCCGCCCTCAAGAACCCTTGATCCGATTCCAATCCCCATCCATGAGATTAGGAAACCAGAATCCTTGGCGCCAATAACCTGAGCCCTCCTAGCCATGTTTCTCCTCGCCTCAGGCAGGGAAGGATTAACGATCGTCAGAGATTTCTGGCCTACTTTTATCCTGTCTCCCAGAGAATAACCCTCCAGAAGCTCCTCAGCATCAAACCTACCGAGGCCCTTGATCTTGACCTCCCCTGGCGCTCTTCTTAGAAGGTACGCCCTGCCATCGTCCTCTCGAAGTGCCAGCCAATTACCCCCACTCTCGTCATCCACGTTTTACGGGAAACTACTTCAGATATCAATTAAACCTCCCTCTTAAGCGAAGTTAGATGCTAGCAAGGAACATGGTTATACCACATTTCTGACCGGTAGTGATGATGGAAGGCCCGACTCGATATGGCTTGATTTCTTCAACGACGATAGTTACTATATTTTTACTATCGTCATTCATGGTGGTGATTTCGGATAATGACCGGCCAATTCACATGGAAGAATTGCATGAGATAGAAGCTAAAATGCTTGCAACCAGCCCAGGACACCCAGTCTTCGGCGAATATGTCGGAGCACACTGGTGCGGCCCTTGCATGAGTAGTGCGTCCCCCTCTCTGGATAATCTGAAGAACTCTAACCCCGAGGATTTCACATTCGTCTCATTCTTTCAATCGTCTTCCGGCGGATATCCCGATGATAGTCCGATAAATCGTAGAAATCACGTGTCAGCGGCCGCATCAGGAATCCCCGTGTTTTCTTTCGCAGATAGGCAATCTGGTACTTGCTACAAAGTAGGGGCCGGGGGTACTAATTATTACGACTCAGATTACTCTAATGGAGGTTGCATGGACTCGGACACTTCTAACTATGCTATGCAGCTTGAGACGCAGTATGATTCGGCCACAGAACAAGTTACAGTTACGGTAAACTCGATGTATACTGGATCCTTGAGCTCAGTATCCGTATTCCTCTATGCAGCAATCACTGAGAAGGTAAGTCCCGACTCGTATGATAACGGTGTGAAGCCACATCACAGCTTCAGGGAATGGATGTTGGCCAGTCATAATAACGGCTTCGAGCAATTGACACTCACTCCAAATGTTCCCGTTGAAAACTCATGGCAAGTACCACTCAGTGCAGTTAGGGCCGGTGGCGGATATACTCAGTTGGAAAATTTCTGGCCTGTTTTCGCCCTTATGGATGGCCCGCATACGACCTACAACAACTTCCTTTCAGCGGTGGATTTGGATATGATACCGCTAGTAGACATTGGGGTAGATATGATTACAATTTCAAATAGGAACGGTAATGATGGCTTTGTGCCAGGAGATATACTGGATATTTCATGCCGTGTATCCAATAATGGGGTCGAGGCTTATGATGGAGGTGGACAGCTCTCAATAAATTGGATGGACGGCCTGGACGAGAATGAAATATCCACTTATGCACTCGGCGATTTCGATATTGGGGGCTCACAATCATTCAATGCCGTATTAGATACAACTGGATTTGACATATTTCCTATGGGATCAACGAATATCAGGGCAAAAATATATGGGAACTCTGGAGACAGGTCGCCATCCAACGATATCTCCGATGTAGCCGCTCTGCATGATATGCCACCTTCCGCGAGTCAACCTTCGTCCAGTGGTTCCACATCAATTGACAGAGGAGATTCCATCTCCTTCGAGGCATCGGCGCTGTCAAACGACCTTGTAGATGATATCAGTACCATGTTCCCGACGGTGCATTACTCTCATTCTTCCAACGACATGTGGAGCGGGGATTGGGTCACTGACATCGCCATCCTCGGAGCTGGCGATAATGCTAGATTTTCATTCGAAATCGATACGCCACTTGATGCCGACCTAGGACATTATGATCTTAGAGTACAGTGGACAGATGCGGCTGGTCAAACTAGTGATTGGCTCACTGCGGAGGAGGCATTCTACCTGCAAAACTCACTTCCCAGAGTTCTTGGGAACGGTGATATGACATATGCAGGCGTTCCCACTGTCAAGGTTGGAACCTCTGAATTAGTTTCTGTAGTCGGCCTAATCTCGGATGCAGAGACTCCATTGTTCAATCTAGATGTTCACAGCTCTGAACCTGAGTTCATAGCATGGAATCCTTCGTCTTTAGAGATCGAAGTTAGGTTTGATGACCTTCTTTTGGATAGCCAAGGTTCACCGATTCCCCAAGGAATACAAGTCACAGTGAACGATGGAGACGAGTCTAATACCGGATTGATGATGTTTAACGTAGTTGAGAATGGAGCTCCCAGATGGTCCCCAATACCAATCCAATCTTTCCATGAAGGAGGCTCAGCAAGCCTCGGACTGACAGACTACCTATCTGACACAAATAACAATGGCCAAGTCGTCCCAGTTTCCGGGGTTACGGTCGAGATTCTATCTGTATCAGATAACTCCTTAGTTGAAGCAAGCATTTTCGGACAAACAATCAATGTGAACTCCCTTGATGACGACTCAAACGGCGTGGTCGAAATATCCCTTAGAGCAAGTGATGGTTCTAAGTCTTCAGATACCACAGTGACCTTCTACGTACTCAATGTGAACGATGCTCCCAGAATAGACTCCACAGATATCGATGAGTTAACAATAAAAATGGGCGAAAGTATGGAGATAGATCTCACAAGCAGGGTTTCAGATATCGACGATTTGGATGAAGAGATTTGGATTACTGCATCAAGTTACTATCCCGGTGCAGTCTTCTTCGATCCAATTTCTGGAATAATGCAGGCGAGCTGGCCGGAAGCAGGCTCAGACACTGTCAAGATCACAGCCGAAGACCGTCATGGGGCATCCACTACGATTTCCCTTTCCATATCCATAGTAGACGACATCCCATTGGAATGGGATGAGAATTTCGATGTACAGATAGACTCATCTGCGATAGGAAGCACTCCTACAGTTGAAATAACAAATATAGGGGATCTGCAATTAGATGAAATCAGAGTGACATGGACGGTCTGCAACAAGATAACTGGAATATGCCACAGTGCCGGATCCTCTTTCAATCTAGGACCATTCATCATCCTACCAGCGTCAGGCAACGGATTGAGTGCGGGGGATTATTTCACATTGAGCGTGCAAGGCGTGGATGAAAACGGGTTCGATAGAAGGACCTCAGATCAGAAAACATTCGATGCTGTGGTCCCGGGAGAGGGTTCAGAAAATAGTCCGTCGGACAGTAATCCTAATCCAGGGTCTGGGGATAGTCAGCTTTCGATATTCTTGGTCGGTGCATATGCCATTATCCTCGTCTCAATAATTGGTGCAATATTAGTTGCAACGACAATTGCCAGAAATCGAATCTCTGCAAGCCAGAAATCGCTACAGAATCCGTTGATTCAGAATCAGGAATCTATGCTCCCACACGCCACTATTCAACCCGCCAGCAGGATCTCGAACCCCCCTCCACCTCCTCCGATGATTCCACCCCTACCGCCCGGGGGACTTCCTCCGGGGTGGTCGATGGAGCAGTGGCACTACTACGGAGAGGAATACTTGACTAGGTACTATCCAACAGAGATATCGAAGAACAAATAGGGCGATTCTCGCTTGACGCCATTAACGCACCTTCAAGAAGGGCCTACGCTCAGGGGCACATGAGGAATGCCCATGGGAGGTGAGGAAGCCATCGATTCGACCGCAGAGTCCGACAACGATGGCCATCTCGATTCTTGGGAGGAAGGTCCCGCATTCGGGGTTGGAGAGGACAAGGATCCAATATGTGAGGTCCCGGTTGAAGAGTGGGTTTCAGAACTGAAAATAACCTCTACCAGTGAAGTGCCTATCCCCGAGAATCTCGTTGATCAAGTAATAGGCCAAGAGGCAGCATCCATCGTGGTAAGGAAGGCAGCCGAGCAGAGAAGACACATGATCATGGTCGGAGAGCCAGGTACAGGTAAATCCATGCTGGCGAGATCTATGACAGAGTTCCTGCCCAAGGACAGTCTGGAAGATGTAATGGTCTACAGGAATACTGAGGACGAGAACGAGCCAAGAGTTAGAACAGTCCCAGCTGGGAGAGGATCTGCCATAATTTCCGAAAGAAAGGCGCAAATAAGAATCCAAAGAGAGAGGACAAACAGGACACTGTTGTTCGTTGTCATGGTAATAGGCGCCGCGCTCCTACTGGCAGTGTTGCAGACAGGCGATATCATGACGCTAATTTTTGGCTCATTTTTACTGATTTTTGGATATTTCTTCCTTAGAACCCGGCTTACCGCGGGGGATGAGTCTAACATTCCCAAACTACTCATCAAGAGGGGTAGGAACGATGACCCGCCATTTATCGACGCAACCGGCACTCTGGCAGGTGCTCTTCTAGGAGATGTTAGACACGACCCTTTCCAGTCTGGAGCCGATTTAGCTACACCTGCTCATGAAAGAGTCGAGCCAGGTGCTGTACACAGGGCCAACAAGGGAGTACTCTATATCGATGAGATCAGGATGCTCAGGATGGAAGAGCAACAAGCACTACTTGTGGCAATGCAAGAAGGTGAACTTTCAATCAGTGGGCGCTCTGAAAGGTCCTCGGGAGCCCTAACAAAGTCCGAGCCAGTACCAACAAACTTCATTCTGGTGGCCGCCGGCAATCTTGACAGCATCCAACAGATGCATCCCGCCCTAAGGAGCAGGATTAGAGGCTATGGCTACGAGGTCTATGTCAACACCGATATGAGGGATACGGAAAGGAACAGAAGAAGACTGGTCAGATTCATCGCCCAGGAAGTGAAAAATGAACAAGGGAAACAATCTGGAAGAGCTATTCCTCACTTCAATCGTGAGTCTATTGGTTTAATTCTCAAAGAAGCCCAGAGAAGGAGCGGAAGGAGAGGAAGGCTCTCTTTAAGGCTCAGGGAACTTGGTGGCTTAGTAAGGATAGCAGGCGATTTGGCATCTGAGGAGGGAGCTGACTTGGTTAGGGCCGAACATATCTCAAGGGCACGAGCAATCGCCAAACCTTTGGAGCAGCAAATAGCAGACAGATATCTGGAAAGACAGTCAGAGTACGCAATGTTGGTCAACAGGGGCTCAAGAGTCGGAAGAGTAAACGGACTAGCTGTCCTTGGTGCGGATAGTGGGCTATCTGACTTCTCCGGAGTAGTACTTCCCGTCGAAGCTATGGTCACTCCCTCACAAGGAAGATCTGGGCAGGTAATTGCTACTGGTGGGCTGTCCGACTTAGCAAAGGAGAGTGTGACTAACATCAGTGCAGTAGTCAAGAAACTAACTGGCAAGGATATCAAAGACTTCGACCTTCATGTCCAATTCCCAGGGACCCACAATGTTGACGGTGATAGTGCTTCCATCACCATGGCTACCGCGATAATCAGTGCATTCGAGGGGATTCCAATTGAGCAGAACCTTGCTATGACAGGCTCCTTATCGGTGAGGGGGGAGGTCCTACCCATCGGAGGGGTAACAGCAAAAATTGAAGCTGCTGCCAAGGCAGGTATCGAAACAATAATCATTCCCCGTTCTAACCTCCAAGATGTTCTGATTGACGAGAAGTATGAATCAATGGTCCAAATAAAGCCCGTCGACTCACTCGATGAGGTGTTGCAGTATGCCCTCGTAGGGTCAGAAGACAAGGTGAGTCTAGTCGAGAGGCTCGCAAACGTAATCGATACTATCGATTTGATGTCTCAGGAACACAAATCTACCACCTGAACAATCTAACTTAAGTCCCTCCACTTGCACGCATCGCGGGGAAAATGATGGCGAAGATGGCAGTGGTGGCTCATGGGGGAGCGGGACCAGGGCCAGAGAGGCAGGCGAACTTGCAGGTCGCCGTGGACATCGCATCCAGACTCCTCCTCTCGGGAGCTTCAGCAGTGGAGGCCGCGGTAGAGGCCTGCGCCATTCTTGAGGATGATCCAGTTTTCAACGCTGGAACTGGAGGAGTCTTTAGAATTGATGGATCAGTCCTTCTAGACGCATCAATTCAGACAAGTGACGGTAGACTAGGATTCGTTATTGCAATGGAGGAAACTCCCAATCCAATCAGGGTCGCGGCAGATCTACTGGGTCAGAACATCAATGGCTTAACGGGGAACGGCGCTAGGTCATGGGCAGATGAGAGAGGACATCTCAGGAGGCAAGTAGAGGGGAGGCCACCAATAGAAGGAGACGGAGATACAGTGGGGGTCATTGTGAGAGATTCTACAGGCTTCATGGCCTGTGCAACCAGTACAGGAGGTTGTAGCCACAGACCTCCCGGCAGAGTAGGGGACGTACCCTTGCCGGGGTCAGGGTTCTGGGTCAACGAGAGGATGGCAGTGGCTGCAACCGGAGAAGGAGAGGAAATCACCAGGGCCCTACTAAGCTACAGAGTAAGTGAGATGGCCGAAAGCGATAGTTGTCCCTCGCTGAGACATGCAATGAACTGGGGCCTTGAAAACCTCATTATGGCCAAAGCATCTGTGGGACTGATTGCAATTGGAACTGAAGGCCCCGGCGAGGGTCTAGCGAACACAGATATGCCTTGGGCATCGTGGATCGAAGACTAGCTTGAGGGGGATGCGCTTAAGGAGGGCCCACAGCCCGCTTAACTTGGTGGTCACTTGTCAGACGTGGAGACTAGGATTGAACAGATAGCCCAAGTGCTGGGACAGCTAGACGACACACAAGTGCCAAGAAACATCAGGGCCTCAGCTAAAGAGGCAGTCGATAACTGGCTACTGAACAAAAACAAGGACATGGATGTAAGGCTGGGAATGACCGCCTCAAAGCTAGATGAAATTTTTAATGATGCAAACCTGCCAATTCACTACGGCCCACTCTGCCTCCAAATACAAACAGCTCTGGAGACCCTAATGTCAGAGAACAAAAGGAGTAAGTGAGATCAAGTCTTCCTTCTCTCAGCAGCCTTGGGCCTAAAGTTCTTGTAACCACATTTCCTACATAAATTGGGCCTGCTACCTCTATGTGTGGCCGAGCACTTCATGCAAATCCACTTCTTCAGAAGCCTAGCCTCAGCCACCGCGTGTCTCTGTGCCATGTCTGCGCCGACCTACCAGCCATACATAACCGCTTCGTGACAAATTCTTGTCCAAAAATCAGCATTCTCATCCAAAGCATTCAAACACCTTCTGCATTGGACATCATCCGGTGCCCGCCAGCGTAGTACTCGGAGCCCAATGGGGAGATGAGGGCAAGGGCAAGGCCATAGACCAGCTAGCCAACCAATCCAACTGGGCCGTAAGGTTCCAAGGTGGGAACAACGCAGGCCACACAATTGTCCTCGGAGATACCACGCTCAAACTTCATCAAATTCCTTCTGGAGTCACATCTCCACATTGTAATCTGGTTCTGGGGGATGGCATGGTAGTTGACCCATGGGTCCTAGAAGAGGAGCTTGACAGGTGGCACAGTCTAACAGAAGAAAGGCCAGAGGGGAAGAGGCTCTTCATTAGCGAAAGAGCATCCGTGATACTGCCCTTCCACAGGATGTACGATAGTGCCGACAAGGTGGTCGGCACAACTGGTAGGGGGATAGGTCCGGCATATAGGGACCGAATCGAGAGAGTAGGAATCAGATTTGTAGACATACCCTTCGTGATCGGCGATAGTGACAAAATCGATGAAACCGTTTCCCGAATGAACATGCAGTTGGATTCCGTTGGTGTCAACCAGAAGGTAGAGAGGAAAGACTTCGTCGCTGACCTGGAGTGGATAATGGATAGGTTCGGAGAGGCGATAAGGCCCACTGGAGCAATGATTGACAAGGCCCTCAAGAATGGGGAAAATGTCCTGTTAGAGGGAGCTCAGGGGGCAATGCTCGATATCGATCAGGGAACCTATCCATTCGTCACATCATCGGTCACCAGCAGAGCCAATGCAACTCACGGAGCCGGAATTCACCCTGGTCATGTGAACAACTGTTTCGGAATATCAAAGGCATACACGACAAGGGTTGGGAATGGACCATTCCCGACCGAACTCCCATACGATACAGGTCCCGGCAATCATATGGCAATGGTGGGCCACGAGTTCGGAACGACCACTGGAAGGCCGAGAAGAACGGGGTGGTTAGACATGGTATCACTCAAGGACAGTCACAGGGTAAACGGCTACACCGGAATCGTCCTGACCAAACTAGACGTTCTCGGAGGATTAGATGAGCTAAAAATATGCACAGGTTACGACTTGGACGGCCAGATAATCGATTACATGCCAACCAGCAGCCATGATCTCGCTCGATGCAGGCCAATTTACGAAAGACATTCAGGCTTCCCCGCCTTGGAAGAACAGGAGTGGATCGAGATGGCAGAACTCTCAAGATCAGACAGGAAGGGCTTCGAGGTGCTCCCAGAGTCCGCCCTCTCGTATGTCAGGAGGATCGAGGAACTATCAGGGATCCCCATCGTCAGCATAGGAATAGGGCCTGACAGAAGAGCTTCAATCGCTAGCCTGGGCGGACCTTTCGATATTGACCCAGAAGTGACAACCTTCTAATTTACCAGCCATTACGGTAACGCATGGGTTTCAAGTCCAACGCCCGCAAGAGAAGAGAGCAATCCACTGGGCCAGAAGGCAAAAAGAAATCCGAAGAGGAATTCGTGGGCCAGGTGAAATGCGATGTCTCAGGCTGTGATAACTGGGCCGACAAGAAGGTCGGAGGAAGAAAGCTAGCATTCGATAGAGCCGCGGACGTATGGGGCGAGTCAGGGTTGAATAGGGACTCCAGAAGGATAACCGTCTGCAAGTCATGCTACCGCTCCTGGAAGAAGGCGAAGAAGGACGAGCCCACCGAATGGTCCTGATCATTGGAGCTGTACAAATGGACTCAAAGAAGAGTATTGGCGAAAGAATTCCACAAATCATTGGTGGCGTATTCCTTTTCTTCTTCGGACTCCCATTCACACTGGTGCCGTTCATGATACTTGGTGATATGCGTGGTCCGGAAGTAGGTTTATTTGAAACAATATTCATGGCAGGTTTCTCAATACCATTCCTTTTGGCGGGACTCTTTGTTCAATTTTTAGGTCTGGGTTCCATATTAGGGGCATTCAGGAGCACTATAGACCCGGGATCAATTCCCAGAAAGCTTCCTCCTGGGCCCGATGGCATATCAATCACCGAGCATCCTGATTCGGGATACTTAGGAGACTACCTAAGACAGTCAGAGGCCATAAACGGCAGGGATTGGTTCAGGAAACGAGATTCCGCTCATCGTCTCTACTACTATGCTCAGAACGAGGGCGGGTCACCCGGCTGGAGTCTTGATGACCGGGATGACTCCGGTAGTAAGGACTGGTTTAATGGAGGATGGTTTCCATACGATGGCTTTGAACTCCCCATGGGCAGGAAGCAATGGAATGTTGATGATGGACAGTGGGTTTCCATTCAAGAATTAGAATCATTTGCCTCAAAAGAAGGGTATGAGGAATACTTAGAATCAATAAGAGGCAAACCAAGCCCTGTGGCAAAAGTCACACAAGAAAAGGAGTGGTGGAAGTAGCGAAAAATCAGACTCCTTCC
>Ga0160422_10001230_pt1 | contig 16026 bp, 11 predicted proteins | sample Fk160mmetaG_FD_108192 | JGI IMG/M metagenome (GOLD analysis project Ga0160422, IMG submission 108192) | Marine microbial communities from the Central Pacific Ocean - Fk160115 60m metaG | ecosystem: Environmental > Aquatic > Marine > Oceanic > Photic zone | place: The Central Pacific Ocean... | reverse complement strand
TCACATCGCCGGACTCTTTTCTTTAGTAAGTATATTTTTATTTTTTATTGAGCGAACGAAAATTGAGGTGAATCCGAATGTTCAGACATATTTCCAATATTTATTACTTAGCGCAAAAAATTGGCATGTTGTTCTTGTTATCACTCTGGGTTGCCATGTATATCCCTTTATCAACTGGAAAAGCCAGTGATGCTTTTGTTTTCACCGCTATCCCTGATGAAGACGAAAGCCGATTGCGTGAACGGTTTAATAAAGTGGCGACTTATTTGGAGAGCAAATTAGGGGTTGCAGTCACATATATTCCAGTCAAGTCTTATGCCGCTGCCGTTGCTGCATTTAGGAATGATCAAGTTCAATTAGCATGGTTTGGCGGGTTATCGGGCGTTCGTGCCAGAGTCCTAGTCCCTGGTTCTGAAGCCATCGCGCAAGGTTTTGAAGATCAGGCTTTTTTTAACTATTTTATTGCTCACTCCAGCACCGGATTAAAGAGGTCAGATGAGTTTCCGAAAAAAATTGCGGGAAAGATTTTTACCTTTGGCTCTAAGGGGTCAACATCAGGGCGTCTTATTCCTGAATTCCATATTCGCAAAAACCTGAAGAAAGCCCCTAATGATGTATTCCAAAAGGTAGGCTTTAGTGGAAATCACACGCGCACTATTCAGTTAGTTCAATCCGGTGCTTATCAAGTTGGTGCAGTAAATTCCAAAGTCTGGGAAAATGAGATGAAAGCAGGGAAAATCGATACCTCAAAAGTTTCTATAATTTGGAAAACACCAACATATCCAAATTATCAATGGAGTATTCGCGGGGATGTAGACGAGCGCTGGGGTGCCGGATTCAAGAATCGCGTTAAGGAGGTTCTTCTGAATATCAAAGACCCTGATTTGCTCGCCTCGTTTCCAAGAAAAAGCTTTGTTCCAGCATCTAACTCAGACTATCAACCCATCCTCGATGTGGCCAAAGCAATTAAGTTAATCGATTAGATAAAACTTTTATTGTGTTCCAATTAATTAATGCAAACTTGGGCTACAAACAAAACTCGGTTCTCCGCAATATTTCTTTGAAAATTAATTCGGGTGAACGGGTGGCGTTAGTTGGAGAAAGCGGTGCTGGTAAGTCAACCCTACTATCAGCACTGCAAGCCCAAATAAATAATAAAGCAGCACTGATTCCTCAAGATTTGGGATTAGTAAGTAATTTAAGTGTTTTCCATAATATTTATATCGGTCGCTTAAACAGTTATTCATCGGTTTATAATCTTCTTAACTTAGCATGGCCGCAAAGGCGTGAAGTCGGAAAAATTCGACCATTAGTGGACCGATTGGGTTTAGAAGAAAATTTATTTAAGCCAACTGGCGAGCTTTCTGGAGGACAACAGCAACGCACCGCTATTTGCCGTGCTCTCTTTCAAGGTGGCGAGGCAATTATTGGCGATGAACCGGTATCGGCTGTCGACCAACATATGGCTAATATAATTATGGAAACTTTAATCGAAAAATTTACAACCGTGATTCTAGCGATGCATGATGTTGATTTAGCGATTAAATTTTCAACCAGAATTATTGGCATCAAGGACAGTGCAATTTGTTTTGATCAGTCAACGATCAATCTGACCCGCAAAGACCTTGATTTTCTATATAAGAATTAAAAATGGGTCAATCTTTTTTCAAACCCGACTCATTGATATCTCGACCTCAAAACACCTCCATGGTTCGGGTAAGTTTAGTATTTGTTGGTGTAGCAATATTTTGTCTCTATTTTGCCGATATTTCGATAACAACACACGATCCATGGTTAGAAGTTGATCGAATGATTACGGGTGTTTTCACCCCTGATTTCCTAGCTACTAGTGCGATTGGTGATGCGCTTCTCAAAACGGTTTCTTTTGCATTTATTGGCGTTGCTATGGGAGCAGTTGCGGGATTCTTATTGGCTCAAATATTCCATTTTAGAGTGGTGCGGTTGCTATGTTCATTTGTACGTTCTATTCATGAGTTGTTCTGGGCTCTAATATTTTTACAAATGTTGGGACTGACTCCATTAACAGGCATACTTGCTATCGCTCTCCCATATTCTGGTATCTGCGCAAAGGTATACTCGGAAACATTGGATGAAGCACAAACAAATGCACTACAGACTGTGCCTTACGAAAGCAGTATTATTTCAATATTTTTTTATGTTCGATTGCCTGACGTCTGGACTCATATTGTCAATTACACCACTTACCGTTTTGAGTGTGGATTGCGCTCAAGTGCAGTGCTTGGCTTTATTGGCCTTCCGACCTTAGGATACTATTTGGAGACTGCTTTTAACGAAGGCAATTATTCAGAGGCTTCGGCTCTTTTAATAACGTTCTATATTTTGATTGCGACAATACGGTATTGGTTACGGCCTAAACTAATCGGTTTTTATTTAATGTTCGCGCCATTTTTACTGGGGGGTGGGGCCGATATTCAAGTCGGAAATATTATTCGGTTTTTAACTTTTGACATAGTTCCTGCTCCGTTACGGGGGTCTAGTCTTCTCGATTCCGCTAATTGGGTAGATTTTTTTTACTGGGCGAAAACTCTAATAAATTCACAAGCTTTTCCAGGTATGATTGCCACCGTTGTTTTGACACAAATTGCTTTGGTTGTGACGGGGTTTTTGAGCCTTGCATTCTTTCCATTAATATCAGACAAATTCTTCGGGAAATATGGGCGTATGATTGGCCACTTATTTTTAGTTATTATACGATCGACCCCAGAGTTCATCTTAGCTTATATTTTCTTGCAGTTTTGGGGGCCGTCCATGTTACCCGCTATAGTGGCTTTGTCACTTCACAACGGCGCAATTATCGGCCATTTAATGGGACGCTACAGCAATGAAATTTCACTTCGTCCAGATCATGCAAAAGCCATCAACTTGTACGGTTTTGAGATCCTCCCTCGACTTTATGGACAATTTTTGGCTTTTCTATTTTATCGTTGGGAAGTAATCATGCGCGAGACTGCAATCCTTGGCATTCTGGGTATTGCGACCTTGGGATTTTATGTCGATAGCGCGTTGGCCGACATTCGCCTTGATAGAGCACTGTTTTTTATTGTAATAACAGCATCGTTGAACGTCGGCATTGATTCTTTATCCCGCTACATTCGACAACGTTTACGTCTGAGTCGTACAGTGCAAAACTATTCGAGCTGATGGATATCTAGGTTTATGCAATCAACATCACAACCCATCCTAAAAGATTTAGTTCTTATAGGTGGTGGACATTCCCATGTAGCTGTAATCAAAAGCTTTGGCATGAAACCGATGCCAGGAGTGCGTTTAACAATCATCTCACGTGACGTTCACACTCCCTATTCTGGCATGTTACCGGGTTATATCGCAGGCCATTACCAGTTTGATGAAGTACACATTGATTTACGACCACTCGCCCAGTTTGCCGGTGCACGTTTGTACCATGATGAAGCCTTACGCATTGACCCAGCAAATAAAACCGTTATTTGCAAGGGACGGCCAGCCGTGCCGTACGATGTCTTGTCAATTAATATCGGATCAACTCCGCGGATTGAAAATATTTTAGGTGCAAGTACGTTTGCTGTTGCAGTTAAGCCTATCAGCTTATTTGTTGATCGATGGAAACAGTTGTTAGATCGAGTTGTTGCGCAGTCTGGCCCACATAGAATTTGTGTTGTTGGTGCAGGCGCTGCGGGTGTTGAACTAATTCTCTCTATCCAATTTCGTTTAAAAAAAATGCTTGAGGAGCTGGACCGCAACTCAGAAGAATTGAGCTATCATTTAGTTAGCAAATCTAAACAAATTATGCCTAGTTTTCCATACAACGTGGCGAAGAGATTTGATTCAATTTTGGATGAGCGCGGTATAATTGTACATCGGGGAATCGAAGCAACGGAAGCAGAGGATGGTACACTAATTCTATCTAATGGAGACCGGCTAGAGGTAGATGAAACGTTGTTTGTGACCGCGGCAAACGCGGCACCATGGTTAGCTGAGTCGGGCTTTGACGTGGATGAACATGGCTTTGTAAAAGTAAATGATACTTTAGAGATCTTATCTCACACAAATATATTTGCTGCCGGTGATGTAGCGGCTGTAGTCAATCATCCACGTCCAAAAGCAGGTGTCTTCGCAGTCCGCCAGGGAAAGCCTCTAGCGAATAATTTGCGCCGAGCATTGTTACAAAAACAACCTAAATCTTTTTCACCGCAATCATCCTTTCTGTCATTGATAAGCTCGGGAGATAAATATGCGGTTGCATCAAAAGGTATTTTTACCGTTTCTGGCAGGCTACTCTGGTCGTGGAAAGACTGGATTGATAGGCGTTTCATGAAAAAGTTTTCAGTCCTGCCCAGAATGAAAGAGGATAAAAGGCCCGATATTAATAAATCATTAACCAACCCCGATACTTTAAAAGAAATTTCAGCTATCGCAATGCGCTGTGGCGGGTGTGGTGCTAAGGTGGGTGCCGGCGTTTTAACTCGCGCTTTATCAGAACTCAAACCAGCTCCTCGTGATGATATTATAGTTGGATTACATGATCCGGATGATGCTGCCGTAGTTGAAGTGGCTGCTGGTAAAGTTATTGTTCATACTGTGGACTATTTTCGCTCCTTTATTGATGACCCATACTTGTTTGGTAAGATCGCTGCGAATCATAGTCTGAGCGATATTTTTGCCATGGGGGGTGAAGCACAGTCTGCACTAGCAATAGCAACTGTCCCTTATGGGGTAGAGTCTCAAGTCGAGGCGACACTGAACCAAATGATGGCTGGAGCCATGGAAATATTAAATGATGCTAATGCTGCTCTCGTTGGTGGACACACCAGTGAAGGGGCCGAGTTAGCATTAGGTTTCTCTGTCAATGGCCTAATTGATAGCAATAAAATTTTACGAAAATCCGGTCTTATCCCTGGACATGTTTTGATTTTAACCAAAGCGCTTGGCACGGGAACACTATTTGCTGCTGACATGCAACAACGTGCGAAGGGTCGTTGGATTGATGGCGCCTTGGATAGTATGATTTTATCCAATCGCTTATCTGCCGAATGCCTATTTCAGCATGGTGCTACTGCCTGCACTGATGTCACTGGATTTGGTTTACTGGGTCATTTAATTGAAATGATCCGCCCCTCAGGGGTTGATGTTGAGATTAATATGAGCGCGCTTCCCATTATGGACGGCGCATTAGAAACTGTCAGGATGGGAATTTTAAGCACTCTCCAGCCAGCGAACGTACGTCTCCGGCGTGCCCTTAGAAATCAGGAGCAAGCAGTCAAGTCTGAGCTGTACCCATTGATTTTTGACCCTCAAACGTCGGGCGGTCTCCTTGCCTCCGTTCCCGTTGAAAATGCTGAAGCGTGCATCACACAATTAATGAAATATGGCTACCATGCATCTAGCATAATCGGAAAAGTTACAGAAGAGACCGGCGATATAGAGCCAGTAACGTTAGTGATTTAGTTTAAAAAATATTTAACAAAAAGTAACTCAATGTTTGCTAAAAAAAATTAAAGACCATTTTTGCATTGGAAATCTAGGAGTTTGAGCTCACGTTTTCAACTAGTTTAGCCCATGCTTCCGCCTCGCGTTCTGGGGTAAATCTTGGTCTAAGTTTGTAACAAGCTTGGTGCAGTAGACACAAAAAGTCAGGGCTTGTTTCTGCCTTTTGTAGCAAAATTGAGAGTGCCTCTTCATTACGCACCGGGTAAAGCCCAGGATATTTATGGCCCAATAAACCAGAATTTCCTGGGATATTAGATGCAATGATCGGAACACCTGCAACAATTGCCTCTGATATCACATTAGCACCTCCCTCTTGATTGGACGACAGAACCATTAGTTGGGTCTTTATAAATTCACGGCGAACTTGTGTTGCCGTCACCTCCCCCAACCAATGATATCTTGGATTTTCTATCTGTTCTTTTTTTGCAGCGATGGCCCACGCTTTATTGTGTGCTTTACCCAAATGGAAAACTCGAATTTTCGAACTTTCGTCTAAAAGCCGCACAGCCATTGCCGTGCGCAATGGGTCTTTTTCATCTCGCAAATGACCAATAATGCAAATATCAAAATTACGTTTCGAAGGCTTACGTTGCTGTTTTAACGGCAATGCTGACTGAAAAATGATGTGAAGCTTTTTTGTTAAATGCTGGGGTAACGCCTCGCCTATTTGATCATGTAAACAGACTAATGCATCAGCTTTTTCCATTGCAGGTAAGGTGACATTTGGATCGGTTTTTAAAAATGTATTTACGTCAGTACCACCCAAAGCAACAATTAAAGGACCTTTTGGATATTTAGCTTTATAAAGGTTGATCGCTTTAGCGCTATGCCAAGCATGTAAGGCAATCATAATATCACAAGCGGACCCATCGTATTCGGTGTTAATTTGGGTGTTATGGCCATGGCTTTTTAAGAACTTAGCCCAGCGAACGATAGAAGTACGATTTCCATTCTTTGTATGTTTATTTGCGGGGGTGATTAGGTTAATTTTCATGAATAACATCCAAGGAGGCTTTAATGACGCTACGAGTTTCTACGACGTATTTAATCGATACTCTGCAAGATGCCAGAGCAAGAACGTTAGAACTTGTAAACGGTCTTGATCAAGTACAATTAATGGGGCCAAAAATATCAGGTGTTAACCCACTCCGTTGGGAAATTGGTCACATTGCTTATTTTTACGAATCCTTCATCCTACGACAGCTTTATGGGCATGAAAGCGTATTGGGAGTAAAAGCCGATGAACTTTATGATTCGATAGCGGTTGCCCATGATACTCGCTGGGATTTACCACTATTGTCAATGACAGAGACCTTAACCTATATGAAAGACGTTTTAGATAAGCTGTGCGAGCACCTTATTAGTAATAACGAAGACGGTTTAGCGTCAGAACAAGACAGTTTCATTTATCAGTTTGGCGCATTCCACGAAGATATGCATACGGAAGCATTTATTTGGGGACGACAAACACTTGGGTACCCTTCCCCAAATTTTTCAATAGCAAATGATGCAAGTCCCCAACGTAATTTAGGTTCATGGCCTGGTTTTGTCGAAGTTCCAGCGGGCCGGTTTAAGCTGGGAGCAAGCCCGGATAGTCCGTTTAATTTCGATAATGAGAAATGGGCACACCCCGTCGAAGTTAATCGCTTTGAGATAGCTAAAGCACCGGTTACATGCTCTGAATTTGCTGCATTTGTTAGCGACGGTGGCTATCAGAAAAAAGAGTTCTGGTCAGATGATGTTTGGGCTTACATGCGAGACAATGCCAAACACCACCCTGGCTATTGGATTTCAACAGGCGTTGACCGATGGGGCTTGAAACAATTTGATAAGATTATCCCTCTACCTGATCACGCTCCAGTAAGTCATGTCACGTGGCATGAAGCCCAAGCCTACTGCCATTGGGCCGGAGTGCGCCTACCATCAGAAATTGAATGGGAAGTAGCAGCATTAGGTGAATACGACTCTATGGGTAATTTATCATTTACAAAGAAAAGACGTTATCCGTGGGGTGACACACCACCAGATCCATCGCGTGCGAATTTAGATGGCCGCGCTTTAGGCTGCATCGATGTGGCTGCACTGCCAGATGGTGATAGCGCCTTTGGCTGTCGCCAAATGTTAGGCAATGTATGGGAGTGGACTGCTGATACATTCAACCCCTACCCCGGATTTGAGGCTGATGCCTATCAGGAGTACTCAGATATGTTATTTGGTTCGACTAAGGTTTTACGAGGTGGCGCATGGACAACACGCAGTAGAATGATCCATGGAACATATCGAAACTATTTTGAGCCTCATCGTTGGAATGTATTTAGCGGTTTTCGTGTATGTAAGTTGTAAATTTATGTTTAATTCAACGCTATTATCGGGAATGGTATTTCTTAACAGTTCCGATTGGTAGAGCCACCGCTTATATTTTCCTTTTTATAGTTAAAGCTTACGACACTTATTAGTCAGACTATCGCGGCAAGCTTTTCTGCAAGTAGAGCCACCGCTTTCGCATCAAGGCTTTGCGTTTTTAGCAAACATAAGTCCTTATGCCCATGTTTCGCAGCAGAGCGATCATAGGCGGGATCGTAATGGTTCTCCAAGACGCTGGTAACAAATGTGGTCCAGTCACCGTCAGCAATCGCCTTTCGCCAACGAAGCACGGCGTCCTTTCCAACTCGAGCCGCCACCCAATCCAAAAGCGGACTGAGTCGTTCTGGCTCAGCCACCAAATGTTTATAGTCACTCAGAAGGAATTCGACGCGCGCAGAAAGAGGTGCCGTTATCTTAATTGATTGAGACCTACCCATTGATCGCCACAGTTCTGTAGGAACATGGCATGCACCAACATTGTTACTTTCCGCCTCGATGACAACTCGCCGCATCGGATCTAGGTTTCGCAAAACATCAAAAATACGTGATTCAAATTTCCTTTGAGACGGCTGATATAAGCCGGGTTCTGAACCCAGAAGCGAGCCGCGGTGAGCCGCGAGACCTTCAAGGTCAATTACTTGAGTTCCAAGTTTAGCGGCAGCACGCAAGATCCGTGTCTTTGCCAAACCAGTTCGGCCACGAAGAATAATCGGACGTAACGTTGGCGGTATTCTATCGAGCCCATCGAGGACCTGCTTGCGGTAGGTCTTGTAGCCGCCCTCGAGAATGGTTACTCTCCAACCAATTTCACTAAGAATTCTTGCCATTGCAGCACTTCGTTGACCACCACGCCAACAATAAATAAGTGGTGAAAAATTCTTTGGAGAATTGGCGAGCTTTGTTTCGAGGAGATAAGAAATGTTGCGAGAAACGAGCGCCGCGCCGCGCCGTTTGGCCTCGAAACTACCAACCTGCTTATACATTGTCCCGACCTCTGCTCGTTCGGTATCGTTCAACACAGGCATATTGATCGAACCCGGTATGTGGTCCTCAGCATATTCGCTTGGAGATCGAACATCTATGATTGCTGTAAAGCTTGGCGACAAGTAATGTGTTGTGTATTTGATCGGCGGAGACACCTCTTTGCTCCTCAACTAACTAATGACACGCTGGTATCGGATTATTGCTAAATCATTGTGATTTCGCCTTAAGCATTTCAGATGCAGAATCCGGCTACGCTACACGTCGACTGATTTGAAAATAGACCCGAAACCCCAGTAAAATCAAGACTTTTAACCTAAAATTGACCGGAAAGTGCGGGATTCGAAAATTGACACTGTTCCGCAGTATCGTTAGTAATCACGCACCGTGAATTCCGATAGCTGTTATTGTTAAAAAGCATCCTAGAGTAATGCAATTGCAGATTTAAGTCAGATAATAACGGGCACGGCGAACCTGAATTGGAGTTCCTCTAAACCTCGTTTTATAATAACGTTGTAAAAACTTTATAACTTTTCCCAAACATCGGGAGTACCCTATGGTTTCTCGTGATTCTAAATATTTCTTACTTCTAAACCTAGGACATTTTCTAGATCATTACTTCATGTTGATCTTCGCGACGGTAGCTGCGTTAACACTTAGTGCTGGGTGGGAGATGAGCTACGCGGAACTCCTTCCATACGGGGCTCCTGGCTTCGCTGCGTTTGCGCTATGTTCATTTCCAATGGGTATCTTGGCTGATCGTTGGGGCAGAGATCATATGATGATTGTCTTTTTCATTGGTATTGGCATCGCATCAATTCTTACAGGGTTCGCGCAGTCACCTATTCAATTAGGTGCCGGATTACTTCTCATAGGTATCTTTGGATCGATTTACCATCCTGTTGGCTTGGCTATCGTAACTGGGCGATGGAAACACACTGGAATGCGTTTGGCTGTGAACGGGGTTTGGGGTAATCTTGGTGTTGGTTGCGCTGCTTTGGTCACTGGTTTTATGATCGACGTGGCGGGATGGCGAGCCGCCTTCTTTATTCCAGGCATAATCGCCATCCTTTTTGCTTTTCCGTATCTGAAAATTTCGCGAAACGTGGAAGAGCTCTCACCTGTTGGTGGTCCTGCCGCAACTAAACCACCGAATTACGGGCCACTCTGGCGTGTCTTGATATGTGTTTACATGACAGCCGTACTGGGCAGTATTGTGTTCCAATCAACAACAGTCGCATTACCTGAAATTTTCGAAGAGCGTCTTGTTGGACTAGCAACCACGATCTCGGATACTTTAGCGTCTTTAAAACTCGAAACCGCTTCAGTAATTGGTGCTCTTGCCTTCTTAGTTTTTGCTGCTGCATCACTCGCACAACTGATAACCGGTCACATGCTTGATAGGTGGGGTGCACGCCCTACCCTCGCATTAGTAACTATCGTGCAAACTGCGGCACTTTTACTTATGCCTGGATTGACTGATCTTGCGGCCTTTGCAGTAGCGCTTGGTATTATGCTCGGCGTATTTGGCCAAGTTCCGGTTAGCGACTTCCTCATCGGAACGACAGCTTCTAAAATTGCTCGCTCGCGCGCCTTCGGTGCCCGATACATGGTTAGCTTTCTTGCCTTTTCCGGAGCCCTACCACTGATTGCAGTTGTCCAGTCCAACTGGGGTTTTGATGGGCTGTTCTATGTCCTTATGATATGTACCGTTACCATTCTCATAGGCAGTCGAATTCTTTTATTGGCTCCAAATGCTAAAGAAACGCAATCTCCTGCTGAATAAGAAGAGAAATTATCGATATGTCGAATTATAATTTCGTGAGATGATCATGAATTAAAAGCAGCATTGTTTATTGGCCATTTTACGACATGTGTCATATGCAAGTAATGCCCAATTTAAAAAGGTGAACTAATGAATTTGTCCCCTCAATATACCCCTGGCTCTGGCTTGAACAGTTTCGCGGGTAAACCTAATCAATTCCTGCGCGGCGAGGATACACCTTCAAACTTCCTGGACCGGTGTATCAACTCCATCAACACCCAAGAACCCGAGGTCAAGGCCTGGGTTACAACGCGTCTAGACGCCGTTCGCGCCGAAGCAGAAGCAGCCGATCGTCGGTACGCCTCCGGCACCCCGCTATCACCAGTCGATGGGATGCCAGTAGCGATAAAGGATCTGATCCAAACGCGCGACATGCCGACCAAATTTGGAAGTCCAATTTTTGATAATAATGAGACAAAGTTTGACTCAGCATCAGTTGACGCACTGCGTCGCGCGGGCGCGCTAATTGTTGGTAAATCTGTGACCACAGAGTTTGGTTTCGTTAAGCCCGGCCCGACACGCAATCCATTTGACACAACTAAAACACCAGGTGGTTCCTCTAGCGGGAGTTCAGCAGCTGTCGGCGCCGGAATGGTGCCCGCCGCGCTTGGCAACCAGGTGGTAGGTTCAATTATTAGACCAGCCGCGTTTTGCGGGAACTATGCTATTAAGCCTACTTTAGGTGCGCTGCATATGGGCGAAGGATTAGGTCTCAGCCAATTACATTTAGGCGTACACGCAGCGAGCATACACGACATGTGGAGTGTGGCCAGCGAAATCGCAGGGCGCGCCGGAGGTGACCCCGGCTTTCCCGGGCTCTACGGACCCAAAACTCTTGGCCCAAAGGCGCAGCCAAAACGGCTCAACTTTCTTGAAACCGAAGGTTGGGAAAAATGCGACGATACCACCCGTACTGCATTTACGCGCTATTTAGAGCAATTGCGGGATATGGGAGTGGACATTGTTACTCGCAATGACAGCAAACTAGCGAATAATTTTGAGGAAAAAATTAGCGATGCCGTTCGCCTTTGTCGTGAAATTTGCTCATTCGAATTGCGTTGGGTACTACGACAATATCGTGAGACTGGTAAACTAAGTGATGAACTCTCTATATGGGTTGAAATGGCTGAAAAATTGACGCTTGAGGATTACCGCATGGCCCTAGCCACCCGTGCCCACATGAGGCAGGCGTTAGCTGAAGTCGCCCCGACCACTGATGCTTTCATAACATTAGCCAGTGTAGGACCGGCTCCAGACATCGACTTTCATGCCGATTCCGGTGAAGCTGAATATGCTTTCTTAACCGGTGATCCCGCTTTCAACGCAGCCACTTCAGCACTTGGTGCACCCGCCATCACTTTACCGAAAATAGCGGTAAACGGCATGCCACTTGGCGTGCAAGTGATAGGTGCGCCCCACAAAGATTGGGAACTTACGAATTTGGCCAACTGGCTGGACACTGAAGTTGCATCCTTGTCCATCTAAGCACTACAAGTATTTGTCGACAAACTGGTAAAGAAAGATACCCGCAAGTTAGAACACTTAATTGTTTTAAGAATATCACTAGTAACTCTAAGTCTCTTTGGAGTTGCTTTGAAGAAGCGTCAATCGCCACATCTCGCGAATGTAGTTTGTGTCATCAAACCCTGTAGCTGCATGCATGGTGCACCGATTATCCCAAACGATAATATCCCCCTCCTGCCAGCTCCACTTAACTGTAAAATCAGGACCGGTCATGAAGGGGAGCAAATCTCTAAGAATTTTTACACTTTCATCCTCTCGGCCTTCTAAGTCCCAAAAATCTAAATCTGACTGTGAGGTTTTTTCACCCTTGGGAACGATTGCACAAGTAGAACTATTTAGGCCATATATCGCAGCCTCTCCGCTGATGGGATGATGGAGTACTAGTGGGACCCGGTTTGGGGGGTTGGCCGCTCGTTCTTTTTTATTCAACGTCGGATATCCAGGAGAATAAAGACTGATTTTTTTGTCATGATGGGCCAACGAGCAAATAGCCTCTAGCCCTTCTAACTTTTTACGCTGCTCAGGATCTAATTTTTTTAGAGACGACCGAGTATCCGCGAATAGTGTCTCTCCCCCAGAGGGCGGTGCTTTCCGGCAATGAAATACCGAACCTATTGGTGGTTCTCGACGGAATGTTGAGTCCGTATGCCAAACTGGTCTTTTGGTTTCTGGATTATAACGCATGTCAGCGTCTTTACGCAGCGAAGGAACTTTGGAAAAATTAGAATTGCTATTTCCCAATTCATCCCTTGTGTTTCCAATACGAAGTATTGGTAGTCCATCAACCTTTTTATCTTCTCGGGCGACGAAGTTGCCGTGATCAACATCGCCGAAGCAGGAAGACCATTCCATTAGTTCGATTGACGTCAATTGAATAAGATCGGTTCCACGCAAACCAATGAGGCCTCCATTTTTAGTCCAAAGTTCATGGGTTTTTTTCCTGAATTCAGAGCTTAAGAGGTCTTCCCTACATACCCCTTCGATCATGACACCAAAGTCACCATTCAGACTATTTATTTTATGAGCCATGCTTTTAAAGTCACCTCGTTCGTATAGTTTATATTTTAGAAAACAAATGGGTGGACCGCAAATTATATTCTCTTCCACGTTTATTTCTATCCGCCAAGCAAAGCAAATCTTAACAAGAGAATAAAGAGTGTTATATTCAACAAATTTTATTGACAGAAATGCGATCTATATACAAAGCCTATCAAACTTTTCTTAGGTCAATAAAAGATATCTGCCAAGATTTGATGTCAATAATTGCATCATTGCTCTACGGGTTGAAGCCCTACTCCAGCAGCAAGGCGATTAATTCAATGATTACGCAAGACGATCGATGGCTACTTATCCGGTAAACCATTGCCCGATACACACGCGACAGTCGCATTGTATTCAAGTAAGACGAAAAACCCAAGAGACGGCTGCCGGCGCTGCGTGGACAAATTGCCTGTTGGAATACAGATTATAGCGCAACGCAAACAAAATTATTTTACTATAAAGTTAGCCAAATGGGCCGATGGAAATATCTCATCTGTATCGTTTGCCTAACAGATATAAAAAATAGCTAAGCCTCGATGTTTTGCCAACTCTAAATTTGGTTGAATAAAGATTTAGATTCTCGGACTTTAGATTAATTAAATCAATTTTTATCTTCTCTTAAATCAACACCAAATTTTGAAAAAATTTTTCTAATTTTATCATAGCAAACCCCAATCCGGACGGTTTCAAAGGTATCGAAATCAATTATCGTTGATGATCGTCCCTTTTCGTTTTGGTACTTTGATGTCCCTCCATCGATGAGAATATCCGCTGCCTCAACAACAGGTGGGTCTACGTCGTCTAAATTGTACTTTGATCCCGTGAGAGAGGTGTTTGCCGAGGATCCTAGAACAGGCATTGCTAATTCCATTGACTGTTTAGTCATTTCATTATGAAAATCACCTGCATTGAGAAGCATATCCAGTGTTCCCATCTTGGTTGAATTTTTAAGAACCCAACTATCAACGGTCTTGAACATAGGATGATCTCGTTTGAAAGGCGCCACGGTTGACATTGGAAGATCGTTATCAAAAATTACAGCTTTTATTATGTCATGCTTCCATGGAGCAATCGTCTGTATTTCTTTCAACAGCTCGTAATTCGAAAACATTCCAGAAGGCTTCTCAAATGATCTATTTTTACATTTGAAAATCGTTTGAATAGATTTTTTTGAATTTCCTACAATAGCGTACGCTACATCTAACGGAATAATAGCAACGCCTTCTTGTTTTATTACTTCCAATACTTGCCTCGACTGCTCCACCACATCGTCTGCCACAAATCTATTATTCAAAAGTCATCCTCCTTTTAGACTTTGCAAATTTTTTTATGTAATCTTTTTTATATTGGTGATTGGTTTGTTACATATTGCTTTCCTCATAACTATACAGATCAAGCAAAAAACTATCGATTCGTTGTTAGAAAATGTATTCTTGTCTGCTTATACCCCAGTATCGTTCTAACATCTCGATCAAACAATCCGCTTAATTACGCTACTGTTGGTTTGCAAATGTTTTACATCGCTGCCCAATAGCTATTCTAGCCGAAATAGTTGAGTATTTTGTTATTATTACTTTATTGTATTACTGTCTTTTAAAAGAGTTTAGCTGATTGTGTATATTAGATGGTCTTTCGCGGCTTTATATTTATCTTTTTCATTGCACTAATTATCAATATTTCGACCCCTAGCAATTTGATAGCACAAGGCGTCAGTGACGGCACACCCGATAAAGTGCGAAGGGCATATGAAAAAGCCTTTGAAACTATGTTCAAAGATCCAGCTAATTTGGAGAAAACATTTTCTTTTGCTGGATTAGCAATAAAAGCAGGAGATTTCGAAGGCGCGATATCATCTCTAGAACGCATGCTTATACTCGATCCAAATTTGCCACGCGTACGTTACGAGTTGGGCGTATTATATTTCAAATTAGGGTCGTACGACGTATCTGCTACTTATTTTGAAGAATTGCTCGACGATAAAAAGACACCAAAAGTACTTATTGAGAAGGCGGCACCGTTTATTGAAGAGATAGAGAGCAGACTCACAAACCACAGTTTTAGCGGGAGCACATTCTCAGGAATAAAATACCAAACAAATGCTAGCTCCGGGCCCAGATCTACAAAAGTTAAGCTTTTTGGAGCTCCATCTTTTTTACCAGACGAATTCACGAACAAAGGGGACTTCGACGTATTTGTTTCCGGGGGTATAAACTATACATATGACTTTCAAAGCGAGCCAAAAAAGCTTTTAGAGGCCAGCTTAAACGTCTACGGAAATGAACAGTTCGATCAAACGTTTGTAAATGCGCGAGTGGTAGACGCGAATATCGGTCCTAAATTTGCTATTCCATTAGACTTTTTGAACAAGCCCATTATCCGTCCTTTTATAGCCGGTGATTATTTAATCGTAAGTGAGGATGAGAGTTACTACAGTCATGGAGCAGGTTTTAGCGCCGATATAAGAGCAACAGAAAAACTAAATTTCAATCTAGATGCGCGTGTTATGGCACGTGAAAACAAAGATGCGAGCATTTTAGATGGTTATCGCAATCGCCTAACAGTCAACGCAAGTTATATTGCGTCCGATACGATGCAAATACAATTATCATCTGTTGTTGCTACAGAAGAAACAAAAACCAATATTCAAAATAACAGAGATTACAGTGTAAATGCGACTATTAACAAAACTTTCAATGCACCTTTTGATTTAATTAAAGATCCCCTCTCTGCGGGATTTAGTTTTGGCGGATCTTTTCGTGAATACGCTGGCGCTAATCCAACTA
>Ga0160422_10001229_pt1 | contig 16050 bp, 14 predicted proteins | sample Fk160mmetaG_FD_108192 | JGI IMG/M metagenome (GOLD analysis project Ga0160422, IMG submission 108192) | Marine microbial communities from the Central Pacific Ocean - Fk160115 60m metaG | ecosystem: Environmental > Aquatic > Marine > Oceanic > Photic zone | place: The Central Pacific Ocean... | reverse complement strand
TCATCATATTAAGTCCCCCTTGAGATCTTTTGTCATTATGACAATAAGTACATTTTGATTCTAAAATTGGATATACGGAAATTTCAAAAAAATTGTCAGACGAATTTTTAAGTTGTGTCTCTTCCTTGTTTAGAACGTTTTTACTTATTCGTTCACTCAGGGTTCCATGAGTTATTACAGAGCCCAAATGCCCTGTATAACCTAAGCAAAAAGTTATAAGAAGTGATGAAATCCAAAGATTAAAAAAAGATCTCTCTTTAAGATGATAAATACAAAAAAATGACATAAAATAAATAAATATTAACGCTGCATATAAGTGTGCATTAATAATACTTCCAGTGTATCCGCCAAGTTTTAATGACAAACCAGTTAAAAATGAAAAAATTGATGTAATTAACACCAAAATTGAAATAATTTTTAAAAATGGAAAAATATTAATTGTTTTTTTTATAGTTCCAATTATAAGAAAAATTATAAATCCAAACCATAATCCTATTGGCAAATGCACAAAAAGAGGATGAAATGCACCAAAGATATTTAAAACAAAAAATTTATAATTATCTAAGGAAAAGAATAATAAGCCGGTTAAAAATAAATTAAAAACAAAGCATAGTGAATATTTAATACTCAATTGCATTAGGTATTTTTTCGCGGTAAATTCTTTATAGAAGCTAAGACTCTTAGTCTAAGCGCATTCAATTTTATAAATCCTGTTGCATCAGCTTGATTATAACCACCATCTTCATCAAAACTAACTAATTCAGAATTATAGAGCGAATATGGTGAACGTCTTCCTGAAATATGAACCATTCCTTTAAATAATTTTACTCTGACATCTCCAGTTACATTTTCTTGGCTCTGAGAAATAGAGGCTTGGAGCAATTCTCTTTCTGGAGAAAACCAATAACCATTGTATATTAACTCTGCATATTTTGGAATAAATGAATCCCTCAAATGCATAGCCTCTCGATCTAAAGTAATAGATTCTAAAGCACGATGAGCATGATAAATTATAGTTCCACCAGGAGTTTCATAAACGCCCCTATCTTTCATTCCTGTATATCTATTTTCTACAATATCAATTCGACCAATTGCATGATTATACCCAAAGTTATTTAATTTTTTTAATAATTCAGCTGGACTAAGCTTTTCATCGTTAATAGCAGTTGGAATTCCTGATTCAAAACTTATAACAATTATTTCTTCTTTATCAGCGGCATGAGATAAAGGTTTTGTCATACACCACATTGATTCATCAGGTTCCATCCATGGGTCCTCAAGAACCCCTCCTTCAAAACTCATGTGAAGAATATTACGATCAGTACTGTATGGTTTTTCAGACGAAACAGTGGTAGGAATATTTCTCTCCTTCAAATAATTAATCATATCGGTTCTACCATTAAATGAAAATTCATCTGGCATTCTCCATGGAGCTATTATCTTAATATTTGGGTTTAACGCATAAGCTGTTAATTCAAATCTAACTTGGTCATTTCCTTTACCGGTTGCTCCATGACATATAGCCTCAGCTCCCTCTTGATTTGCAATATCAACCATCCTTTTAGCTATTAAGGGTCGGGCAATGGATGTACCAAGTAAATAAGTTCCTTCATATATCGCATTAGCTTGAAACATTGGAAATATATAATCATTTACAAATTCTTCTTGTACATCATCTATAAAACATTTTTTTGCCCCATGATCTAAAGCTCTTTGCTCTAATCCATCTAATTCCTCTTCCTGACCAACATTAGCACAATAACATATTACCTCGGCATTATATGTTTCTTGCAACCATGTTAACAAAACTGTTGTATCTAATCCTCCTGAATATGCTAATACTACTTTCATTAAATTCGTCCTTTCAAAGAGTGTTTAAAACGGAATCTCTTCCTCTAAATCGTCAAAATTATCTGGGTCATTTCTATTTTCATCTAATATCATAGAATCTTGACTATTATCATCTGATGAAATTTTCCATCCCGTTAAATTATTAAAATATTTTCCATTATATTCTCTACCTCTAATATTAAAATTAATGGTTACAGACTGACCAATAGCAATCGAGTCCAATAATTCTATTTTTTCTTGTAAAAATTCAATGGAAATATCTTGAGGATATTTATCATCACCGGTCGTTAAAATGACTTCTCTTTTTTTAAATCCACTTCCAAATGTTTGTGTTTCTGGTAAAAGTTTAACTTTTCCTGATATTTCATATGACATATTACTTCCTCAATTTTTCTATAATTTTTTTAAATTTATCATTTCATCATTTATATCGTTACAAGACTTTATAATCAAATCAATCGATTTATTTGCTTCTTCGATGGATATAATCATTGGCGGTAACATTCTTAATATATTTCCTGCTGTTGCAATAGCAAGCAATCCATTTTCTTCTAATTTTTTTTGTAAATAAATTGCTTCAACATTTAAAACAATTCCAAGCATTAATCCTAATCCTCTGATATTATCTATCCACTCATATTTACTAAGTTCTTTGGTAAGTTTAGATTTTAAATGTAGTCCGATTAATTCCGCGTTATTTAAAAGATTATTATTTTTTATAATCTCAATAACTTTTAATGAAACTGCGCTAGACAACGGATTCCCTCCAAATGTCGTTGCATGATTTCCAGGTTGAAAAACATTTGCCAACTCAGCTTTTGCAATAAGAGCTCCAATTGGAAATCCATTGCCTAATCCTTTTGCAGAAGAAATAACATCAGGCAATATATCTGCATGCTGAAAACCAAACCATTTACCTGTTCTTCCAATACCTGCTTGAACTTCATCACACAAAAATAAAATGTTATTACAATCACATAAATCTCTCAGTTTTCTCAGGAATATTTTATCAGCTGGAATTACACCACCTTCACCTTGAATTGATTCGACCATTACCGCAACCGTCGAAGAATTAATTAATGATTCAACAGAATCGAGCTTATTATAATCTGCGTAAACAAATCCTTCTGGCAATGGACCAAATCCTTTTTTTACCTTATCTTGACCAGTCGCAGTTAATGTAGCTAATGTTCTACCATGAAAAGATTGCTTCATAGTTATAATTTCATATCTATTTGTACTACTTCCCCAAAGTCTCGCTAATTTTATCATGCCTTCGTTGGCCTCGGCGCCAGAGTTACAGAAAAAACATTTTGCGTTTTCTAATCCAGTACATTCTACTAACTGCTCAGCTAATTGAGGTTGTAATTTATTATAAAATAAATTTGATGCATGCATTAATTCATTTGATTGATTACAAATCGTATCAATAATTTCAGGATGACAATGACCTAAGTTTGTTACTGCTATTCCAGATGTAAAGTCTAAAAAAACTCTTCCATCTGTACTATACAAGTATATGCCTTTACCTTTTTCTAAACATAAACTTTGTCTATATGTAGGCATAATAAATTCTTCAGAGAGAGATTTAATTTTTTCAAATGAAATATTTTTGTTCATATCTAACATTATTTTAAAATTTCAGTTCCGATTCCTTCATTTGTAAATAATTCTAATAACAATGAATGAGGAATTGAAGAATCAATAATATGTGCTTTTTTTACCCCTTTTCTTACAGCATTAGCCATACCTTTTATTTTAGGCAACATACCCCCACTAATTACACCTAATTTTATTAATTCTTCAACTTGATGAAGATGTAATGTTGATATAAGTGAATTAATATCTCCTTGATCTCTCAATAAACCAGGAACATCTGATAGAAAAACTAATTTTCTAGCTTTCAATGCGCAAGCTAAGTGCGTTGCTGCTTCATCCGCATTAATATTATAAATCTGTCCTTTCTCATCTTTACCAAGTGGTGTAACAAAGGATATAATATCTGATTTAGTATATGCATCAATTGGCTCAGTATCAACGGACAAAATATTTCCAACATATCCCCAATTAATTCTTTCACCCTGATCAAAATCATGGCTTGTTAATTGATCAACTTTAAAAATATCTTCTCCGTGTATCCCTCTTGCTTTACCATTAAATTGTAAAAGAGTATCAACTAAATAAGGATTTATTTCTTGATTAAGTACTCTTTCAACTACGTCAATTGAAGAACGATCAGTGACTCTAAGTCCTTGAACAAACTTTGAAAAAATACCTTTTTCCCTTAATGCTTTTGAGATAGCTTTTCCGCCTCCATGAACAACAATAGGATGCATACCAACACATTCCATAAAAGCTATATCTTGAAGGATACTTTTCACGCCATTTTCATTTTCCATAATGCTTCCACCGAACTTTACAACAACTGTTTCACCTCTAAAACGTTGCATAAAAGGCAATGCTTCGGATAATACTTCTGCTTTTTTAATATAGTTTTCCATAATTTTATTTTATTTAATTATTAGTAATTTATCCTAACGTATCTTTCAGTACAATTGCACGTATAAATAGTTGCTTCTCCATCAGCTAATCCAAGATTAACCCTAATAAGTAACTCTTTTTCTGATACTGCTTTGACCATCTCCTGATGTTCTATATCATATTGACATCCATTCTCAACCGCTTGCACATTACCATAAAAAATACTTACGTTTTCAGGTATAATTTTTGCTGATGAGTATCCAATCGCATCCATTATTCTTCCCCAATCTGGATAACTTCCCGCCCAAGCAGTTTTATTTAAAAGAGAATTAGCTACTGACCTAGCCGCTATATCAGCTTCATGATCATCTAATGCTCCAGAAACTTTTAATGTTATAAATCTATCTGCTCCTTCTCCATCATGAACAATCATCATTGCAAGTTCAAAACAAACCTCTTTCACTGCATTTGTAAAATTGTTCCATTCATTTGACATTGGATTCAATTTATATGCATCATCCAATCCATTTGCTAACATTAAAACTGTATCGTTAGTGCTTTGGTCTCCATCAACTGTAATTCTATTAAAACTTAAATCAACTGCATCCTTCAGACATTTATTTAAATCAAGACTATTTATTTTTGCGTCAGTCATTATGAAAGCTAACATAGTTGCCATATTAGGTTCGATCATTCCGGCACCTTTAGCTATACCAGTAATGGTAACTTTTTGATTTTTGAGAAAAAGACTTTTGGTAGCAATTTTTGGATGAGTATCCGTAGTCATAATTGCTTTGGATGTGATATCAATATTTTTTTCAGAGAGAGATTTACTTAAATTGAATATTCCTTTTTTTATTTTATCCATAGGAAGTTGAGGACCAATTTTTCCAGTTGAACAAACTAAAACCTCATTTGGATTACATTGAAGATATTTTGCCGTTTCTCTTGTCATTTCCACAGCCGAATTATATCCATCCTTACCAGTGCATGCGTTGGCTACTCCACTATTAATTATAATAGCTTTAGCTTTGTTATTAAGTAAATACTCTTTGCAAAGCTTAACAGGGGCTGCATATACTTGATTAGTTGTAAAAACCCCTGCTGCAGATGCGATGTTTTCTGAAACAATTAAAGCCATGTCTAATGAATTATCAGGTTTAATTCCGGCAGAAAGACCAGCACTTAAAAAACCATTTGGTAATATATTTTTTTTCATTTTTAAAAACTCCACTTATTTTTATTATAGTTTAAATCCTATTATTTAAGAAACAAAAAAAGCCCCTCGAATACCGAGAGGCTTTTTTCCAATCTGGTGAAAAATTATCTTTTCGAAAATTGAAAACGTTTTCGCGCTCCAGGCTGTCCAGGCTTTTTGCGTTCTTTAACACGAGAATCCCGACTTAGAAATCCTGCTTTTTTGAGTGATGCCTTATTATCATCATCAATGCTAGCCAAGGCTCTTGATGCTGCATGTACAAGTGCACCACATTGACCTGATTTTCCACCGCCTTTAACAGATGCAATGATATCATATTTTTTAACTGCTCCTATTTCCTGAAATGGTAATTTTAACATTTCAATTTGCAATGCAGTTCCAAAGTAGTCTTCAGCAGAAATACCATTTACTGTAATGGATCCAGTACCATCAGACATTCTAATTCTAGCTACAGAACTTTTTCTTCTACCAGTCGATTGTATTGTATTTTTCTTAACCATTAAATTGTCCTAAATTATAATTGAACCTTCAAATTATTAATTGTTTGTGCACTATGAGGATGCTCATTACCAACATAAACCTTTAATCTTTTAATTGTTTGTCTTGATTGACGATTATTTGGCAACATTCCTTTAACCGCCTGAGTTATTATTCTTTTTGGGTTTTTTTCACGAATATCACTCGCTTTTTTTTCCTTTCTCCCGCTGGAATAACCCGAATAATCTTGGTATATTTTATTTTCTTCTTTATTTCCACTAAGTTTAATTTTTTCACAATTTGTTACAATAACAAAAGCTCCTGTATCCACATGGGGTGTATATGTAGGTTTATCTCTTCCTCTAAGCGCGTCCGCAATAATAACTGCAAGACGGCCAGTTGGTAAATCAGTAGCATCAACTAATAACCAGTCTCTTTTGACCTCTGATTCTTTTGGCATAAAAGTTTTCATAAATATCTCTTAATAATCGTATAAATTTGTACAAGGAGTGAAAAGCTATAGAAATGACTAGCTTGTGTCAATACTCTCTCGAAAAATGTTTTTTAATAATTGTTAATGTTAAACTTTAAAATTTCATCTATCATAAGTTATGTTTAAGAACAGCAAACAAATTTTATGGTTTATTACTATGTTTCAACTCATTAATGAAACTAAAACAGACTATTTAACCAATTTACCAAATAGAAAAGCTTTTGATGAAGATATTATTTATCGAATTGATAAATTAAAAAAAAATCAAATTCCTGCATTACAACTAATAATCATAGATTTGAAAAATTTAAAAAAAATAAATGATAGTGAAGGGATGGAAGCAGGCGATAAAGTAATAACTAAAATGGCTTCAATTTTAACCGATATAACTCCTAAGTTTGAAAGACAAGCATTTAGAATTGGTGGAGATGAATTTGCTATTTTACAAAATGACTTTTTACAAAAGGATTATTCTCATATGAGGACTTTTTGTAAAGCAATTGAAAAAATTCCGCACTATACTGGGTGGTCTTGGATAAAAAATAACAAAAAAATAGAATCTTCCTTATCAAAAACCATTGCAAGCAAAATGTTTAATAACGCAAATAAGCAAATAATTGCATTAAAAAGTAATACTTGAAGAGTGTAATGCATTAATTTCATGAGCAATCTCCTCAACAATATTATTTGGAACGGTTTTGCTCACTCTCATTAAAGCCAACGAATACTCTTGAGATAAATCATGAGGATTTCTCATATCATCAATATTTATATCTGCATCTGCAAGTGATTGACCAATTTTTCCTATCACTCCAGGTCTATCCTTATAAATAAATAATACCGCTGTTCCAGTTGGCTCAAAATAAAGTTTGTCGAAATCATTAATTCTTGAAATCATCATGTTACCTTCAGTAACAGTTCCTCGAACACTGATTCGTTTAAAATTTGCAGCATCAACTGCAGTAGTTACATCTACTGTAATTGAGTTTCCATATCCTTTAGAGCTATCAGTTTCTCTATTAAAATATTCAACTCCTTTTTCTTTTAAATAATCTAAAGCCGCTCCATATCCTGATGATCGATCAAACTCATCACTTAAAGCAGCAAGTACTTGAACTAGAAGCCAATCCTTATAATTTGCTAAATCTCCATAAAAACTTGTCTCTAAAACTTCAACATTTTGATTACCATCAGCAATACCTTTACATAAATATGAAAGTGCAAAAGCTAATTCTGAATAGGCTTTATCTAATCCTTCAGGGACATCCCTATTAACTATATATGAAGCTATACCTTTATCGTCTAAACCAATAATCTGAGTTGCTGCCCTTAAAGCAGCGTTATAATTAGCTTCAATAGTACTTGCCCCTAAGTGAGGAAGCATAATATCAGCTATATCAGCAATAGGCTTTTCACCAGCTTCATCTTTGGGATAAACGTCATTTAATAATCGTAAATTTTTGTCTTCTTTAATTATTCGAAAATCATCTTCATTTAAAATACCCGCTCTTGCACAATTAATGAGAGTTGCTCCATCTTTCATTAATTCAAAATAAGACTTATTAATGATTCCCCTTGTTTCATCATTCTCAGGCATATGAAGTGATATATAATCACATTCTTCAAAAATTTGTTTGAGCTCAACAGGAACAGCATCAAATAAACGAGCTTTTTCAACTTTAAGAAATGGATCGAATGCTAGAATTTTAACATCAAATCCTGAAAGTCTTTTAGCAACTAACTGACCGATTGCCCCAAACCCAACTATTCCGACAGTTTTACCAGTAATTTCAGTACCCATAAATTTTTTCTTTTCCCATTTTCCTTGTCTACAGGAAATATCTCCTGGGATAAGATGCCTTGCATCTGCTAACATTAACGCTACAACTTCTTCTGCAACTGCATTTGCGTTTGCTCCAGGTGTATTCATAACATCTACACCTTTCTTACGAGCATATTTGGTATCAATTGTATTGTATCCAGCTCCAGCGCGAACAATGATTTTTAAATCAGGAAGTGCATCAATAATTTCACTAGTTATTTTTTCTGAACGAACAATGATTGCATGAACATCCGGATGTTCGGTAATCAAATCTGTAAGATTTTTTGAATCGTCTTGAACAACATCATATTTTCCATGGGACTCTAAAGTTTTTTTGGCTATAAGGTTTAATTTAGTTGGTATTAGAATTTTTTTCATATTATACTCGCCTCAATTATTACTAAAAGTTTGAACACTAAGGAACGTTCTTAATGTAATCAAGCTTTGACAAACAAAGATTTTGTGTGAAATTATTTAATAGTAAATGAAAACTTACATAAATTTTATAAAAATTAGCATTTGTTCTCTAATCCTAAGCGGATGTGTGGGGTATTCTTTTCAGACCTCACTTCCAAAAGGAATCACTTCTGTTGGAATTAAACCAATTGTTAATAAGACAACTGAGCCAGCAATAGAATTAAAAATTACCGAAGCATTGTCTGATTTTATTCAGCAGGATGGTCGACTCAAACTAACAAATACTTCTAATGCTGATGCAATTATAGAAATAACATTAACAAAGTATGTTAATACGCCCATTGCCTTTCAAACAAATACCCGCGAATTTTCTACAAAAACTTACCTCCAAGGCGTTCATGCTAAGGCAATACTTCGTAACCGAATTTCTGGTGATATTATTTCTGAAACTATGAATCATGGAGAATCAGTTTTTGATTTTGAATATGATATTTCTAGTTCAAAAAGAAATGTTTTCTCAAATTCAGCTGATGAGTTAGTAAGAATGATTTATACTGACTTAATCGAACAGTGGTAACAACTTTTATTAAATTACAAAATTAATTTCTTAACTAACTTTTTTAAGGTTATTGCTTGCTTTAGTTTTTTTTCGAATAGCATTATTTTTACTAATAACGTTTTTCTTAACTGCTTTATCTAAAACAGAATGATATGAACTTAACGCCGATTGACATTTCTCAATATCTCCGTTGTTTAATGCTTCGTTCATTACTCGACGTGCAGATTTAACACGTGTTCTAACCCTTAGATTTTCTTCACGCTTAACAGCATTTTGTCTCATTCTTTTCTTGGCACTTTTTAAATTGGGCATATTTGTAAACCTTTAATTTATGTTTATAGGGATGTGGATAATAACTATGAAAAAATTTAAGTCAATCCACATTCTACTGTTTTTTCTTACCGGATGATTCCCCAATGTTCACGAAATGGCCAATAAACAAATTCTGCCGGACCTCTAAAGTCCTCTCTTGGAACGCCTCCAAAAAACCTTCCATCCAAACTCATACCCGGCTGAGTATTGTCCCCTAACATTAGATATTGATCATCTAATAAATCAATGGATTGATTAGCATCACTTAATTTTCCAGCATAATTATAGTTAATAAAACTAAATTCTTTATTAGCAGTTACACCATTCGCAATGATTTTATTATTTTCAATTTTTATATTTTCATTTGGAAGGCCTACCATTCTCTTAATATAAAAGGTATCTTTTCTCACACTATCATATTTAATATTTTTAGTATCGAATACAGAAATATCTCCTCTTTTTGGCGCTCTAAAATTATAAATCATCTTATTTACTATTATTTGATCACCAGTAATAACTTTTGCAGATGCTAAAATATCCCCTTTTTGATAATATCTCTTTAGTGGTTTTAAACATTTAGACGCTGATTGCGAACTGCACATATAGAATGGAATGCGATGTTTTACCCCGTTTATATTTAATATTAAGGCGTCTCTATTTTGGTCAGCACTAATTAATGGACCAGAAGTTTGTGCAATAATTTCTTTATAAGACTCACCTGTAATTAACCATTTTGGAAATTTTGTAATTGGATTATCAAAAAACGTCCTCTCATTTTGAGCTTCAACAGTAATACCATTTAATGTTGGTTGCATGGAGCCAGTGGGTATTTTAAAGGGTTCAATAAAAAATGCTCTGATTGCCATCGCTGCAGCAATTGCTACAATAAAAACCTCCATTTGTTCTCTTATCCCTTTTCTTAAATGAAATGGATAAACTTTGTTGATCGCTTTTTCAAATAAAATTATTTTTTTTGGAAAATCTTCCATGTCCTTTTCAAAAGAATTAATTAAATCTTGTTTTGCTTGCTCTAGCTCACATAAATCTTCTTCTTTTGCAATGTCCTCTCTCATATTTCGAGCATGCTTAGCAGACTTCATTAGTTCTTTATATTGTTTTTTCTGTTTTCTTTTTTTAAAAAATGTCTTCATTTAATTATTATTTGTTTTTAGTACAGCAATGAAAGCTTCCTGCGGGATATTTACTCTTCCAATTTTTTTTAATTTCTTTTTACCTTCTTTTTGTTTTTCAAGTAATTTTCTTTTACGTGTAATATCTCCCCCATAACATTTTGCGGTCACATCCTTTCTGTATGCGCGAATAGTTTCCCTTGCAATAATTTTACCATTAACAGCCGCTTGTAATGCAACAGAAAAAGCTTGTCTAGGAATCACATCGAGCAATGACTTACAGATCTGTCTTCCTCGAAACTCTGCCTTCGATCGATGAACGATGCTTGAAAATGCATCGACAATTTCTCCATGGATTAAAATATCCATTTTAACTAACTCAGACGGTTGATAATCAGCATATTCATAATCCATTGATGCATACCCACGACTTATTGTTTTTAGCTTATCATAAAAATCAATAAGAACCTCATTTAGAGGCATTTTACATGTTAACATTACTCTTGTTCCATCAATAGAATCTGTTTTTTTTATTTCTCCTCTTCTATCCATGATTAACTGCATTATTTCACCAATATAATCTGTTGGAAGAATAATTGTCGAAATAATCATTGGTTCATCAATATGGTCTATTAAAGATTGATCAGGTAAATGCATAGGATTATCGACTTCAACAACTTCTCTATTTTCAAGATATACTTTGTATACAACATTTGGGTAAGAAGATATAATGTCGAGATTAAATTCTCTTCGTAACCTCTCCATTATTATTTCCATATGTAACAATCCTAAAAATCCGCATCTAAATCCAAATCCTAATGCAACAGATGATTCTGATTGAAAGCTAAATGAGGCATCATTCAATCTCAATTTATCCATACTTGCCCCTAACTTTTCATAGTCGGAAGTTTCAACAGGATAAATTCCTGCAAAAACCATGGGATGTATTTCCTTAAACCCAGGAAGAGGATAAATTGAGGGATTCTTTGTATTTGTTAAAGTATCTCCGATTTGAATTTCTGATGCATCTTTTATATTGGCTATAACGTACCCCACAGCACCTTCTTCAAGTTCATTATTTTTGGTCATTTCAGGAGTAAAAACTCCTACTTCTTTAACTTCGTAACTTTGATTTGTACTCATAACAGTAATTCTATCGCCTGCTTTTAGCTTACCACTAAATAGTCTCATATACACCACAACACCTCTAAATGCATCGTATTTTGAATCAAAAACTAAAGCCCTCGTAAAATTATCTTCTGATGGCTTAGGTGAAGGAAATTTAGCTACTACCGCTTCTAATACCTCTTTAACACCCAGACCAGTTTTTGCGCTAACCTGAATAGCATCTGTAGCTTCAATAGCTAATATATCTTCTATTTGCTGACTAACAACATCAATATTCGCATTAGGAAGTTCAATTTTATTTAATACAGGAATAATTGTTAAATCATTATCATTGGCTAAATAGGTATTTGAAACTGTTTGTGCTTCAACCCCTTGTGCGGCATCAACAACCAATATTGCTCCCTCGCAAGCCTGTAAACTTCTTGAAACCTCATATGAGAAATCAACATGACCTGGAGTATCTATTAAATTGAATGTATATATATTTCCGTCCAAAGCTTTATAATCCATAGTTACGGGATGAGCTTTAATTGTAATTCCTCTTTCTCTTTCCAAATCCATGGAATCAAGAAGTTGTTCCTTCATTTTTCGTTGCTCAACTGTTTGGGTAAGTTCAAGCATCCTGTCAGCAAGAGTAGATTTTCCATGATCAATATGAGCAATAATACAAAAATTTCTAATAAGATTTAAATTATTCATAATAAATAGAACAAGCTACCTCACGATATTCGTTTGGTCAAGTAAGCTAGAAGAGGATATGTTTATTTTATTTATTTATTTGAAGTATCGTTTGGATTTGGAGGAACAGGTTGCCCAACAGAAATTAAATAATCAAATAGTTCATCTTGAAGTGAATCCGCGATTTCAGTCTCTACAGAGGATAATTCAAATCTCTCCATATGATCAGAGGCAACATAGTATAACTCTTTTTTATTTGTTTCCCATGAATATATTAATTTCCACCCATTTTTTCTGATTGCTGACTCTGCATTGGCCATGTTCCACTTATTAAATCGTGGATAATGCCAAGTTAACATTCTTCTGTGAAATAGCTTTATATCTTCTGCACTGTTACCACTAAATAATAACGGGGCAAAACTTATTCCATCTAACAACTGATGAGTAGAGAAAGAATTAAATTTTGCTAACTCCATAATAGTTGGCAAGATATCAACTCCTGAAATTGGGGCGTCACATTGGGTTAATGGAGGTATATTTGGACCCTTAACAATAAATGGAACCCTAATTCCCCCTTCTTTTAGGCTCCATTTACCCCCTTTCAGAGGATTATTTAAATTATTTTTTACATTTGGCTTTGGAGGAAAGCTCGGTACCGCTCCATTATCAGCTGTAAAAATTATATAGGTATTATCTGATAATCCTAATTCATCCAATGCAGTTAATACTCCTCCAATACTTCTATCAAGCGCTTCTGTCATTGCTGAATATGCAGGAGGTCTTAATTGTTTATTTTTTGGTATTTTTTCATACTTGATTAAATCATCTGGGTCGGCGGTTATCCAGGTATGGTTAGCGTAGTGAGATATTTGCATAAAAAACGGTTTTTTAGATTCAGCCTGCCTACTTAAAAAATCTACTGCTCTATTTTTTAGGGTAGTAGTAAGCTTAGGGTCCTTATTGATTCTAATCTGATAAGCTGTTTTGTTATCATCCCCTCCTTCTTTATTACCAGTTTTACCGTCACTCTCATCAAATCCAAAAATATCAGGTTCAGTTTCAATATGCCATTTTCCAAAATGCGCAGTTACATAGTTATCGTCATATTTTTTTAATAGTTCTGCAAGGGTATCAGGAGAATGATAATCAAACGCATTTTTCATTTTAAAGACACTTGTCATTCCGTGCCTAGCAACACTTTGTCCAAGCTGAATAGAGTAACGCGAAGGAACACATACTGGTCCTGCAGCGTATACATTAGAAAATATCATTCCATCATTTGCTAATTTTTTGATCGATGGAGTAATGTATCCATCACCATATGAATTACCAATACGTTTATCCATTCGTATACTTGTACCCGACCAAGCCTGATCATCTGTTAAAATCAAAATAAAATTTGGTTGTTTGGCTAAACAGACAATATGGAAACAACAAATTAAAACGAATATTAACTTCAAATAAAACTCCTAGCCATCTGATATATTGAAACTTTTTTGGAGACTTCCTACATCAACTTTAAAATCACCTGACTCAAAAATAACATTACCCTTTTGATCTACATAAGATAGATGAGAGGTTTTATCTATCTCAAATGTTACAACTTTAGATTCATTAGGTTTTAATTCAATTTTCTCAAAGTGTTTTAGCTTTTTAATTGGTTGAGTTATCGATGCTTCGGGATCTGAAATGTACCATAACACTGTTTCTTTTCCTAATCGGTTACCTGTATTTGTAATTTTCACTGATGCAATCATATTTGGTTCATCTATCAATAAATTATCGTATTTAAATGAGGTATAACTCAGTCCATGGCCAAACCAATACATAGGAGAAGATTCAATATCTTGATATAGTCCGCTCCAACTTCCATTTCCAACCCTCGCGCTCTGATGCTTATTATAATAAACTGGGACTTGTCCAACAGTTCGAGGAAATGTCATTGCTAGTTTACCGGAAAAATTTTCAAGTCCAAATATAAGCTTTGCTATCGCATTTCCAGCTTCCACACCTGGTTGCCAAATATGAACAATAGCATCTACTTTTGGCTCAAGGGTTTGATAAGAAATAGGACGACCGCTACCTACAACTAAAATTAACGGTTTTTGGTATTTAGAAAACTCTTCTACCTTGTGTGCATTATGTAATTGAAGTGTTGAACGTGAACCATTTTCTCCACTCATCTTCTTTGTTTCCCCTAAACATAAAATAATAAAATCAGCTTTATGTGGGTCATCTACTAACTTAGTTCGATTTGGCATAAATTTCTTAAATCCACTCTCTATACTAACAACATCGTTTGTATTACCATGAGCAAGCCATGAGCCTAAAAGGGCTTCGTTGTCAGTTAAAAGATTACCTGATAAGAAAATTTTGGACGGTTTCTCAAGAGGAAGAATATTATCATTTTTTAAGAGAACGGTAGATTCTATAGCAAGTTGTTCTGCTATTTCACGATATTCCTTTTTGAGATATCGATTCCCTGAAATTATTTCCGTGTAAGGGTTTTCAAATAATCCGAGTCTAAACTTAAGCCTTAAAACATTTTTAACAGCGCTATCTATATCCTCCATTGAAATTAATCCATTTTTAAGCATTTGTGGAATTTTGATATATATTCTTGATTCCATATCAATATCATTTCCAGCTTTTAACGACGCACTGCCACACTTTAACGGATCTAATGAATATCCTTGATTTTTGAGCTGTCTAATTGCTCCCCAATCCGATACAATTGCACCATCAAATCCCCATTTCTTTTTTAATACCTCTTTAATAAGATATGAATTACATACAGCTGGAATTCCGTTAATATCATTAAATGAAGTCATGATTGTTGCAACACCAGCATCTACACCTGTTTTAAATGGGGGCAAATAAGTTTCCCACATTGCACGTTCAGAAATATCAGTATACGTATAATCAAGTCCCGCCATAGATTCTCCATAACCTACAAAATGTTTTAAGCAAGCAGCTATAGTATCAGATGCTGTTAGATTGCTTCCTTGATACCCTTTAACGGTTGCTTCACAAAAAGCAGAATTTATTAACGGATCTTCACCATAACCTTCTGAAACTCGACCCCATCTTGGATCTCTAGCGACATCAATCATTGGAGAAAATGTCCAATTTAATCCCGAAGCACTTGCTTCTTTTGCAGCTACTCTTGCGGCTTTATAAACTAAATTGGTGTTAAATGAGCATGCTTGTGCTAAGGAGATTGGATACACTGTTCTGAATCCATGAATGACATCGTAAGCAAAAATTAACGGAATTCCCAAACGAGTTTCTTCGATTGCGATTCGCTGATACTCATTTCTTTTTTCTACATCTGCCTGAAAATAAATAAATGATCCTATTTTTGGATTAAATGTTGTTTTTTTTGTGATTGCATTGTTTGGATTATCGTTTCGTCCAATCATTAATTGGCTGATTTGAAATGCTTTTTCTTCTAGCGTCATTCTATTGATTAAATCATCAATT
>Ga0160422_10001228_pt1 | contig 16058 bp, 12 predicted proteins | sample Fk160mmetaG_FD_108192 | JGI IMG/M metagenome (GOLD analysis project Ga0160422, IMG submission 108192) | Marine microbial communities from the Central Pacific Ocean - Fk160115 60m metaG | ecosystem: Environmental > Aquatic > Marine > Oceanic > Photic zone | place: The Central Pacific Ocean... | reverse complement strand
TTAATCAATCTTATACAAATTGGGAGCTTGTAATTATAAATGAAGCTTCAGATGATAATACTTCTGAAATAGCCAGGGAACTTTGCAAAAGAGAGCCCCAGAAAACAACTTTTATTGATAATAAAAAACCACTTGGACTTCAAAAATTAGCTAATCTTGTCTTAAGTCATGCTAATGGAAAATATATGATGCGACTTGATGCTGACGACTGGCTTGATGAAAATGCTCTACTTCTACTTGTCTCAAAATTAGAAAATTCAAGTGATTCGGGACTAGTATTTGGAAATTATTATTATACCAATCAAGAAGGCAATGTGATCGGAGTTGAAACAAGCTTCGAAGAAAATGTTGGAGAATCTCTTTCAAAAATACCACCTCATGGAGCTTGCACCTTATTTAGAACAAGAGCCTTAAAGACCGTTGGCGGTTATTCAGAAGATGTAAATGCTCAAGATGGATGGGATCTATGGTACAAACTTTCGAATAGAATCGGCGCAACAAGCATACGAACACCTGTTTTTTATTATAGACAACATAGTGAATCTCTCAGTAAAGATAATGAAAGACTCCTGAAAGCAAGATCAAAAATATTTGAAAATGTTGGAAAAAAACTTGAAGGTGATTATATACCAACTGTTTTGGCAGTAATTCCCGTCAAAGAATCTTATCCTGAATTTGAAGGAGTTCCTTTTGTTAAAGTAAAAGGAATTTCACTCTTAGAACATTCAATAAAAAATGCTTCTCAATCAAAGAAGGTCTCTCAAATAACAGTAATGTCGGAAAGTCAAAAAGTTCTAGACTTTTCGAAAAACCTTTCTGCGGAAGGTAAAGTCTGTAAACACAGACTAATAAAAAGAGAAAAAATTAAGAAATCAAAAAATATTCCTATTAGAGACTTTATGACGCTTGCGGGAGAAGACTACTTTGAAGAACATAAAACATATCCTGATATTATTATTTTTTTGAGCATGCATGCTGTAAATAGAAAGAAAGAGCATATTGAAAAGGCATTGAATGTATTAAGAGTTACAGAGAGTGATAGCGTAGTTTCAGTTGAAGAGGAGCGGGAGCCAATGTTTTCATATTCAAAATCTGGTCTCGAGTTAATCAACCCTGGTAGATTTCAAGATCTAATTTTTAATGAAGAAAGACTTTATAGGTTTAATGGTTGCTTGATTGCAACTTGGTGGGAGGTCTTGAAGTTCCATAGTTTATTTGGCGAAAAGATTTCATTTATTGAAATGTCCAGGAAAGATAGTATTCAAATAAAAAATAATTCAATTCTTAAAGCTTATAAGAGCGAAAAAGACTAGATCTCCAAATTGAAAATACAGAGCAAGAGTATATCAATTATTGACCATGCAAATGATCAAAATTGGAATCATGTTTTTTTCATAGTGAATCCAGTAACAGCAATTTTAGCAAGGCTCATTATTGAAAGATTCAAGATAGATAAAAAAAATCTAATTATTTATTCTCTTCGCAATACAGATGTTTCCATAATTGGAGGTGATTATAAACATTTAAAAAAATCAATTTTCAAAAGACTATTTATCAAATTGGGCTTAAATTCTGTTAGCAATTCTATCCTTAACGATTTAAAGAAAAAAAATAATCCATTCTTAATATATTGCAGTTGGTGTTTTCATGAATCAGTTTCAACACCATCAATAAATAGGATTCTAGAATCAGAACTTTCAAGAGGTCATCTATATATTGAAGAAGGTCAAGCAACCTATAGACCCAGCAGACCATTTAATATTAATGAACAAGTTAAAGAAATTCATAAACACGCTGAAAGCTTTAAGCAAATGTATAGAGATGATGCCTATGGATATATTTCTATACTCAAAGATGCTTTTCCAAAGGTCCCAAAAGAAAAGAAGTTGATTTTAGATAATTTAAATGATTTGAAAAATTTCTATAAACCCAAACTTATGGGTATTAAATCCATAGGATTGACATGTGCACAAAGAAGAATACAAGACAATGAATGGGAAACTATGCTTAGGAAATTATTTAAATCAATGCCTGAAGGAGGAATAGTCAAAATTCATCCTAGCTTTTTGACTGACAACAAAAAAAGAAAGAAAATTTTATCCATCTTTTCAAAGCTCCAAGATCAATATAAAAATATTGAGTTATGTGATGATGATGTAATTTTAGAGATCGAAATGCTCTATGAGAAGAAAGAGCTTATTGGATCAATAACATCACTAGAAGTTTATGCTGATAATTTTGGATCAGATTTTAAGAAGATTGAGCTTTTTAAAGCTACCAGTTAGTTTTTGATTCGTAAAAGTTAACTTCTATTTTTTCATCTAAACTCTCAATTCTTTCTATTAATAAATCAATACCTGTTTCGTTAGTTGGAACTATAAGAAAAGAAGCTGTTTTATTAATTGGACCCTTGTTTAATCTTATAAGTTTCAAGCTAGAGGACATTTCCATGATTTCATTTGTAATTTTTTCAAAGCTTATTGAATTATTTTCCCAAGAAAGGATTAGGTTATATTCATCCTTATTATCAATTTTTCTATTGGACAACCAAATGAAAATCATTCCTAATATTGCTAAAGTTATCATGGTTGTCAAAAAGGTATAACCAGCTGCATAACCTAAACCAATTGCAATTGATAAAAATAAATACACTAGTTCCTCTGGCTCCTTGATAGGAGTTCTAAACCTAACAATTGAAAGAGCTCCCACTAAGCCAAGTGAAAGAGCAAGAGAGGATTTAACAATAAGAATGACTAAAAATACAATTGTAGCAAGTATAGGAATAACTGTACCTATATGATGCTTGCCAGTCAGTGAAGTCGAATATTTAATATAGAAAAGTCTAGCTATAAAAGACATCAAGACACACATACCAAAGTTAAAAATTACTGAAAAAAGATCTAATTCAGCAAAGCCTGTTGAAGAAGTTGCATTTAGTATTGAATCAATAGTGTTCATATTTTATAACTATGAAAAAATGCTATCATTTCATCTTACAAGTAAAAAATCAAACTGATTTTTTTATTGACCGCTTCTTTAATGCAATGATCAAAAAAAAAGAAAATACTAGAATTTTTGTTTTAGTAATATTAGTTTCAGTACTCTCTTCGTTAAGTGTTTTTAGTAAAACAAACATATCGATTTTTTTCCATAATACTTATGAAAGTTTAATGAGCAAAGATCCAGGCTTTTCCTCATCTAGAAATTTAGTTGACAAAGGAGGAAACATAGAAGAATTATCAATTATGCAAAGAATAAATCCTCTTATTTTAAAAGCTGGATCGATAATTAATCATATTTCAGATGATACAAATAAAGGAATGGATAATATAGAAATTTTTATTAAATTTAAGAACTATAAGAGAATCCTTGATGATAGAGAAAACTCGATAAATAGGGGGTTTTTAGAGGATCCAATGGAAGTTAATGGTGAAATTAAGTTTGGCGAAAGAATATATAAAGCGAAATTTAGATTAAAAGGAGACTTAGATGATCATTGGATAAGTAATACAAGATTAAGTCTAAGAGTGAAGTTAAAAGACGGTAAAACTATTTATGGAATGAATAGTTTCTCAATACAAAAACCAAGATCAAGACAGCACCCATATGAGCAAGCATTTCAGCAGGTAATGAATCAAACCTCTAATCTTTCTCTTAATACACACTATGCAAAAGTAATTGTAAATGGAGATGATTGGGGAATAATGAATATAGAGGAACACTTTTCCAAGGAGTTTTTAGAAAAAAAACAGAAGAAAGAATCACTAATATTTAGATTTTCTGATGATAGAAAGTGGAAAAATTATGAAAAATCTTCTGATAATGTTTTTTCTTCATATTTGCTTTCTGATTCTAGACTTCATGGAACCATTTATAATTCTAAAAGGTATCTTGAAGATGAACATAACAGAAAGGTCTATTCTTATGTTATGCAGGAAAGACTATTAGAAAATCACTCTTACTTATATTCAACTAAAAAACATATGGAGCTCTTTTATGCATCGCTATTATGGAATAGCTTCCATACTCTAGCTGATCACAATACAAAATATTACTTTAATCCCTATACATTAGAGTTAAGCCCTATATCATCTGATCAGGATATATTTACAGATTTAAATAGCAATTTTGTTAGCTCTCTTAAAGATCATGACTTTAACCTAAACTTTAGGCAGATATTTAAATTTTCAATTAATGAAGACAATAACGACAAATTTATCTTAAATAGTTTAAATGGAATAAAAGATGCTGAGAATTATTTAAATAAATTCAAACAAATATTTCCTTTAGATGAATATAAAGAGGTATCAATACTAGAGAACAATCAAAAAAAAGTAATAAGCAGTAAAGAAAATATCCTAGAGACTCTAAAGAACATTAGTGATAAAAATTATAAAATCAAATCTGATACTAATATCTCTGAAAAACAGCTAAGTGATCTTCTAGATTTTGTTCATGTAAGACATTTTGTTGATGGTAGCTTTGAATTTTTTAATTTACTTCCCTTTGATATAGAAATTAAAGAAATATTTTTAGATGACGTACCCTATAATATTAATCCATTTATTGTTCCTGCATTTGATGAAGAAATTAACTCATCAACTACAATAATTACAGATCTTGTTGGCGTATTTGATAACCGCATCGATGTTATAAGTACATACAAAGATGAAGCGAGAAAAACTAAAGCTTATCCCTCAATGATCAAAGATGTATTCAACCCATTAAGGAAAGAGGCCTCGATAGATAATACTATTTTAAAAGAGAGGAACTACAAAGATTTTTATATAAGTCCGGGTGTGTGGTTTGTTGATGATCCACTTCTTGTAGATGGCAACCTATCAATGGATGCTGGAACAAAGCTTATATTTTCTGAGGATGCATATTTAATAGTAAAAGGGAAAGTAAATTTTAATGGTTCTGAGAATAATCAAATAGAGTTTCTTCCAAAAGATAAAAGTTGGAAAGGATTTTATTTAATATCCGATAAAGAGAGTAAATCGACAATTAAGAATCTTGAGGTAAGAAGTACCTCCGCAATGCAAGTCGGTGTTCTTAATCTCACTGGAGGATTTACAATATACAACAGTGACATCTTATTAAAAAATATTCGCTTCTTAGATTCAACTGCAGAAGATTCGATCAATATAGTAAATTCTGAAATAGAAATAGATAATTTAAATATTGAAAGATCAATATCAGATGGCCTTGACTGCGATTTCTGCGAAGGAATCATAAAAAATACTTTTGTAAACAAAATCGGTGGAGATGCCATTGATTTTTCAGGAAGCAAAGTAGATATTGAAAATGTAAAGATCAGTGATGTTCAGGATAAAGCCATATCAGTTGGTGAGCAAAGCTTTATTAGGATTTCTGAAGGAGAATTTATCAATATTGGAGTAGGTGTTGCCTCAAAAGACTCAAGTGAAACATATATTAATAATTCAACAATTAGAGACTTTGAGCTGTTTGCTGCAATGACTTATCAAAAGAAAATGATTTTTGGGACAGAGTCGAATCTTTATGTTAATACTACAAATACTAGTGGTGATAATCCGTTCAGGAGTCAAAAAGGAACAAATCTCTACGTAGATGCAGTTAAAATACTTGAGAGTGATTTGGATGTTGAGGAAATGTATTCCGAAGGTGTTATGAAGAAATGAGCGAAGACTTGAGATACGAAATTAAAGTAGTAGCAAATGAAATAAATTTTTCTGTTTTTAATAAATGGCTACATATTGAAACAGACTTCTTTAAGAAATATCCAGACCGACAAATAAATAGCTTATATTTTGATGACTACAACTTTAGTTGTGTAAAAGACAATCTTTCAGGTATTGCGCAAAGAAGAAAATATAGACTGAGGTGGTATGGCAGCAATGAAGAAGAACTTAGCGATCCTATTTTTGAGATAAAAATTAAAAATGGAAGATTAGGATCTAAAAGATACTTTAATGTTCCTGAACTGAACAATAAGCTTAATAATCTAAAGATTAGGCAAATCCAAGAAATTGCATTATCGAAAAACAAAAACAAAAAACTTTTTTTTGATAAAGATCTTAATCCATCTTTAATAGTTTCATATAAAAGGAATTATTTTGAAAATAATAATGATATTAGAATTACTGTTGATAACAATATAATTTTTTCTGATCCATCAAACGAAAAGCTTATCCAGAATCATGATCAAAAGGTATTTAACAAAAGAATTATTGAATTTAAGTTTAGTATTAATAAAAAAGATTATGTTTCAAGAATTATGAAAGACTTAAATATTGTACCTTCACGACACTCAAAATACTTATCTGGATTGGCAATGTTTGGGAAAGTTAATTATCTCTAGTTTTAAGAAATGTTATTAAATAGAAGGATTTTTCAAAATGTTGGACTTTACTTTTATGCATTTAGCATTAATTTTGAAAGTATTGATGTCCTTGGCAGAGGATTAGAGGGCACCTTCTCAATTTCAAGATTAGCAGGAATTCTATATTTAATTCTAATACTGCCAAGTTTCCTAATATTCTTTTCAATTAAGAAAAGTTTTTATTTCTTATGGCCAATGTTTGTTTTCATAATTTTGCTTACCATAGTTAGCATAATTAACATTAACAGCTTTTCATCAAGAGTTATCGATATAGCATTTCTTCTTAATTTCTTCATTTTCATTGGTATTTTGAATCATGCCCAAAAAGATAATTTAGTTCTAGACAAAGCTCTTCTTGTCTACTCTTTCGGAGCAATAATACCGGCAATGAGCATCTTTTTAGGTTTTGGCGAGTCAATGCTCTATAAAGATGATGTTGTGAGAACTGTTGTATTTGGAGCCAATTCAAATGACTTAGCTATAAAGCTAGCAATAGCGATAATAGTTTTAGGAGTGCATATAATTTTTAATCCACTCAAAATTACAAAATTTAGATATTTAATCTTCCCACTAATATTTATATTATTCATTGCCTTGTTATCAACTGCATCTAGAACTGGTATTTTAGCTTTAATAGCGGCTCCATTTATTTGGCTTATTCTAAAAACAATCACATCAGAGAATAAGCTTTACAGTTTTGCAAGTGGTATTTTTCTTAGCATTATTATTTTGCTCCCTATTATTTATATAGCCTTGCAATCGTCATCATTGGTAAGCAGATTCTCTCTTATTGGAGATGGAAATTTTGGAGGTAGGGAAGTTCTTTGGGTGGCGTATGCAATAATGATAAGTGAGAATTTTCTTTTTGGTTACGGCTTGTCAGGAACCGATTTAGTTACATTTCAATATTTTGGTTATGGAGGAGAAACGCCTCATAACATAATACTTCAAATTTTAATTTATGCAGGTATTCCAGGATTAATTTTTTTCTTTTTATTTCTTTTCCGTATTTTCAAGGCAAGCTATATAACTTATAAAAATAGTGGGATTTTATTGCCAGCACTTCTAGCTAGCCCTTTATTAGGATACTTTATGCTCACTCAATCAATAAGCGAGAAAATTGTTTGGATTATGATGGCATATATTGTTGGCAATTATTTAGTAAATAATTTGAAAATAAGTCCAAATAAAGGAATATGAAAATATTAATTGTAATTGATACCCTTGGAAGTGGAGGCGCTCAAAAACTTAAAGTTAAGTTAGCAAAAGGATTAAAGAAAAAAGGTTATGAAGTAGAGTTCTTTATTTATGATTCAAACTATCCTTTTTATGAATCTGAAATTAAGCAGGCAGGGATTAAAATAAATATTTTTGAAAGAAAGGCAAAAGGCTTTTCTTTTGGAGTTCTTTTTGGATTAAGAAAACTCATAAAAGAATCAAACTTTGACATCATAATTAGCTCTCTTCATGCACCAAGCATTTATGCAGCTTTTGCTAAATTTGGGCTTTTAAGATCATGCTTAATTGTTTGTGAGGAAAGCTCCTCAAATGCACCAGTCCCATTTCACAAAAGATTCTTTTTTTATATCGCAACTCTGATTTCAAATTTTTTAGTAGTAAATAGTTTCCATGAGGCTAAATTAATCAAAAGAACCCCAGGGAGAAAAAATAAAATAAAAGTTATTTGGAATGGATTTAATGTTAATGAAATTAGCTATGGAAAAAATGAATTAAATCTATCAAAAGGTATACAGCACATATTGATTGTTGGTAGACAAGTTTATGCAAAGAATGGATTAAACTTTATGAAAGCACTTTCGATATTTGAATCTAGGAATGGATGGCTTCCAAAAATTACCTGGATCGGAAGAAGAGATATTGATAAAAGATCTACGAAAGATTTTAGATCAATAGAAATGCAAAAAAGTATGGATCTTTTTCTGGAAAATAATCAAGTAGTAAGAAATAAATGGAGCTGGATTCCATCAGTTGAGAACATTTATGACTATTACAATAAAAGCGATGTTCTAGTTATACCAAGTTTTTATGAGGGCCTTCCACTAGTGCTATGTGAGGCAATGCTATCAGGATGTTTTGTAATTGCTTCATCTGTTTGTGATCACCCAATGATCATCGGAGATAATGAGAGAGGATTGTTATGTGATCCAACTTCCCCAGAGTCTATTTGCTTTTCTTTAGAGGCGCTAAATAAAATGGATTTAAATACGAGGACAAGCATTATCAACAATGCTAGAAATTATGCTTACAATAATTTTAATTTTGATGAAATGTTGAGGAAATATGAAGAACTATTTCCTAGAGCATAAAATATGATTTAAGAGATGAGGAAAGCGAGAATAGGTTTAATTTTAGACCAAGGATTACAAGATTGGAGAGTAAAAGATTTTATTGAAAAATCTTTTGATTCAAAGTCTTACAAGATTGAATGCTTAATAATTCAAAATAGCTATGAGCATCAGAGTTCAAAACCTTCCAAACTTATTAATAAATATTTTTTTCAAACAATTTTATTCTTTGAAAAGTATTTTGTTAGGAGATATATTCAAACATCTGATTTTTTTAAAAATCATGATATTGAAAAAATTAATATCAAAAAAATAAATGTCAACTCATCTATTTCAGGTGAAGACTTAACTAGGGAATATTCCGAAAAAGACTTAGGTGACATTAGAAAAGAAAATCTTGATTTATTTGTAAATTTTGGTGCTTCTTCTATTAAAGGTGAGCTGTTAGAGGTTTCACCTCATGGTGTAATCTCAATGCAATATGGAAATATAGATGATCATAAAAAAGGCCCTCCAGGATTTTGGGAAGTTCTTAACAAAGAGAAGACTACCAATTTTTTTATTCAATCAAATTTCGAAAAGCTCAATAAGGAATGCAAAATATTATTTAAAGGATCAATTCCAACAAACTTTTTCTTTACTCTCAATCTCATCAAGCTCTATAAAAAATCAAATATATTTATTCATAAGTTATTGGAAGATATTTTTAAAAATAAAATACCAAAAAATATTGATAAATCTATTTCTAAAAATCATTTCATAACGATTCCAAATATTTCAGAACAGACTCAATATATCCTAAAAACAAGTGTCCATCTTTTTAAGAAATTTATTCGGAAAGTGAAAAAAAAGAAAATTGTTTGGAGCATTGGTTATCAATTTTCTGATGATTGGGAAAACGTTTGGAATAGCTCATTTAAAAAAGTAGATAACCCAAAAAATACTTATTTTGCCGATCCATTTTTATTTCGCTTTAGAGGGAAAGATTACTGCTTTGTTGAGCATTTTAATTTTTTGTCCAACAAAGGGCACATTTCCGCATTAGAAATAAACGCTGAAGAGACTAAATTTCTTGGAACCGCTATTGATGAGGATTTTCATCTTTCATACCCAAATATTTTTCAACACAATGATGAGATTTATATGTGTCCTGAGTCTTCCGCAGCAAAAGATATTAGATTATATAAGTGCAATAATTTTCCACTTGATTGGGAGCTAGAGAAAATATTAATACAAGATATCCATGCAGTTGACACAAATATATTTAGACTCGATGGTAAGTGGTGGATGCTTTCAAATGTAGATAGCTCAAAATCAGGTGAGTTTTGTTCAGAGCTTCATTTATTTTACTCAAATGATCTTAAAGGCAATGATTGGAAACCTCATCCAATGAATCCCGTTATATTTGATCCAAAATGTGCGCGTAATGGGGGCATGATTTTTCAAAATAAAGAACTTTACAGGGTTTTTCAGGTCCAAGGCTGGGATAATTATGGAGAGAGCTTTGGTGTTTCAAAGATAATCAAAATAAATGAGTATGAATATTCAGAAGAAAAGGTTTTTGATTTTTCACCAAAACTATTAAAGAAAGCCAAGGGAGCACATACTCTTAATTCAAATAATGGATTAATTGTTTCTGATTGCTATTCTTTTGATAGTTAGAAAATTATGAATATTGTTGGCGATTGCCTTAAAATGGAAAAAAGTTTTATGACAAAATGAATTTAAAAAATAAAAAAGTATTTGTGACTGGCGCCGGTGGCTTTATTGGAAGCCACTTATGCTCAAAACTGCTTGACCATGGTGCAAATGTGACTGCAATGTTGCATTACAACTCAAGAAGCGATTGGTGTAATTTAGAATTTCTTGATCAAGAAAAAAAAGACTCTTTGAGAGTTGTCAAAGGTAACATTGAGGACTCAAGCTTTATGGATCTAAATACTAAAAATCATGATGTTGTATTTCATCTTGCAGCATTAATAGGCATTCCTTATTCCTACGAAGCTCCATTGAGTTATGTCAAGACAAATATTCAAGGAACTGTAAATGTTTTGGAGGCAGTAAGAAAAAATAATATAGAACTTATTATTAATACATCAACTTCTGAGACATATGGTACAGCAATATATTCACCAATTGATGAGTCTCATCCAATGCAAGGACAATCACCATATTCAGCAACCAAGATCTCTGCAGATATGTTAGCAGAGAGTTACTACAATTCATTTGAAACTCCTGTAATAACTGTAAGACCCTTCAATACTTATGGCCCAGGACAATCTGCTAGAGCAGTTATACCAACCATAATTTCTCAGTTGTTTACAAAAGATAAAGTTACGCTTGGAGGCTTATCACCTGTCAGAGACTTTACTTATGTAGATGATACTGCCAGAGGGTTTATTTGTGCCGCAAATAATTCTGAGATAATCGGAGAGGTCGTTAACCTTGGTTATGGGAAAGGAATTACTATTGAAGAAATTGCAAACTTGATTATGAAGTTAACAGGTATTGAAAAAGATATAAATTGCGAAGAATCACGAGTAAGACCCAAAAATAGCGAGGTCTTTCATCTTATTAGCAATAACGAAAAAGCTAAAAATCTCATTGGATGGCAACCAGAGATATCGCTTGAAGATGGCCTTTCAGAAACAATAGAATTTATCCAAAATAATATTGATCTTTTTAAAACAAGCTTATACACAATCTGAGATGCAAGCCATTATTTTAGCTGGGGGAAAAGGTACAAGACTTTTACCGCATACTGCTAACTTACCTAAACCACTTATGCCTATTGGTGAAATACCTATTTTAGAGATTATTGTCAAACAGCTTAAGAGTGCTGGAGCATCATCAATAGTAATGGCAGTTGGATACCTTCACCATATGATAGAAGCTCATTTTGGTGATGGATCAGATTTTAGTATACCAATATCTTATTCGCTCGAAGAGAAGCCACTGGGAACAGCTGGTCCCTTAAATCTTATATTCAATCAATTAGAGGAAAACTTTATTGTTCTTAATGGCGATCTCTTAACAACAATTGATTTTGGCAACTTGTTTAATGCTCATCTTCAATCAGACGCATCAGCCACTATAGCAACTTTTAAAAGGACTGTTGATATTGACTTTGGAGTGCTAGAGGTAGATTCAAAAAATAAACTGATAAATTACAAAGAAAAACCTTCACTTGATTATAAAGTTAGTATGGGAATTAATGTTTTCAAAAAAAATAAAGTTGAAGACTTTTTAAAAAATACAGAATATCTTGATATCCCTGATTTAATGATGAAATTGAAAAATAATGGTGATGAAATACTATGTCATTATGATGATTGTATGTGGTTGGATATTGGAAGGATTGATGATTACAGCATTGCAACAAAAATCTTTGCTGAAAACAAAGAAAAGTTTTTACCAAAAACATAATGAAGGCGCTTTTGACAGGAGCGAATGGTTTTCTAGGAAAACATCTCGTAAGCAAGCTAAATTCAACTGGTTGTAAAGTTTATAGCCTTGGAAGAGTAAAGACAGAAAATACCAATTTTTTTCATTTAGGCTCTTTAGAAGACAAAGAGAAAATAAAGAAATGTTTATCAGACATAAAGCCTGATTATTTATTTCATCTTGCAGGATCAGTCTCTAATGACGAAGCTGAGAGTAAAAAAGTTAATGCAGATTTTGCCAAAAATATTTTGGAAGCAATAGATAAGTGTGATTTAGCAAAAACAACAAGAGTGTTAATAGTTGGCTCTGCATCTGAATATGGAGAAATAAATCTCAAAGACATGCCAATAAAGGAGAGCTTGAAACCAGAGCCATTCAATACATATGGAAATATGAAATTACGACAAACTCAACTTAGCCTTGATTGGAGCAGTGAAGAGAATTTTATAGTAATAGTAAGGCCATTTAATATTATAGGTCCAGAAATGCCAACATTTCTTGCAGTCGGGAGTTTTATGGACCAAATTCATTCAATGAAGTCTTGTGGAGAAATACTTGTTGGAAATATAAATTCACAAAGAGATTACATAGACGTTGATGATGTGTGTAGTATTTTTTGGGAACTTCTAAATTGCGAAGATGCAAACGGAGAGATAATCAATATTTGTTCGGGAAAGCCAAGAAAGATCAGTGAAATTTTAGATTTTTTAGTTATTAACTCTAATAAAAATATAAAGATAACAATTGATAAAAATCTTATAAGAGCGAAGGATATCCCAGTACATTATGGTGAAAATAGTAAGTTGATAACTTTATTAGGAAATTTCAAATTTACTCCTTGGAGCAATACCTTAAGAAAATTGATCGGTAATAACCTAAAAATATGAGTGACATTAAGTTATTAATTATCGGAGGATTTCCAAACACTGATAAAAATATTTTTGGTGGAATAGTGCGGTCTTGCCAAATAATTGAAAAATCATCAATTTTTGATGACCTAGATCTTATCAAACTTGATACATCGCAGATATCAAATCCTGCTCCAAACATTCTAATAAGACTAATTTATGCTATTAAAAGATTTATAAGATTTTTGAAAATTTTGATATCAGATAAACCAAATGTAGCACTTATATTTTGTTCGGATGGATTAAGCGCAATTGAAAAATCACTCATGATAGTTTTTTGTAAGAATTTTGATTGTAAAACTTTAATCTTTCCAAGAGCAGGAAACCTTATGAAGCAATTTAAAAGTAATAAACTTTTTTCGGTTTTCATAAGTAAAGGTTTTAGAAAAACAGACATTTTTTTGTGTCAGGGGCAATCTTGGGAACAATTTGCGATTAATGGAATTGGCATACCTAAAGAAAAAACGAGAATAATTAAGAACTGGTCAGCAACTAAAGAACTTATTCAAGTGGGAAAGAGCAGACACTTTAATCAAGAATCAAAAAGAAAAGAACTTATTTTTGTTGGTTGGCTTGAAGAATCAAAGGGCGTTTTTGAACTATTAGAGTCAATAAGAGTATTGAGTCAAAACAAAAAAAATAATCTTCATCTTTCAATGATTGGAGATGGAAATGCATTCGATGAAGCAGAGGTTTTTATAAAGAAACATTCTTTAGAAAAATATATTTCTCTCCTTGGTTGGAGAACACATGAGGAAATTATAGATTTTTTAACCAAATCAGACATATTTGTCTTACCTTCCTGGGCTGAAGGATTCCCAAATTCAGTTATTGAAGGCATGGCTTCTGGAAATGCTATTATCACAACGAAAGTTGGAGTTATTCCAGACATTCTTACTCATAATAAAAATTGTTTGCTAGTTGAGCCTAGAGATCAGAAGGGGCTGGACAATAGTATAAAGTCTCTAATTTCTGATGAAAACTTAATAAAAAAGCTTGCAACAAACGCTGTAAGTTTTGCAAATCTTAACTTTTCTGAGAGTGAGTCTTTACCCCTTTTAAGAAGTACCATTGAGGAAATAATCTAGAAAAAGTGATATATTTCTCCTCAAACTAGCCGCAAATCTTATGGATAATTCTAATATTTTTAAAAATAAGACTCTATTAATTACCGGGGGCACAGGATCCTTTGGCAATGCAGTTGCAAAAAAATTCCTTGATACAGATATTGAAGAGATTAGGATCTTAAGTAGAGATGAAAAAAAACAAGATGACATGAGAAACAAATACAAAAATAATAAGCTTAAGTTTTATTTAGGCGATGTTAGGGATTCAGCCTCAATTCAGAATTCAATTATTGGAGTTGATTATATTTTTCATTCGGCTGCCTTAAAGCAAGTTCCAAGTTGTGAATTTCACCCTCTCGAGGCCGTAAAAACTAATATTCTTGGAACTGAAAATGTATTACAGGCCGCAATCGAAAATGAAGTGGAAAGAGTAGTTTGTCTTAGCACCGATAAAGCAGTTTATCCAATTAATGCTATGGGTATTTCAAAAGCTTTAATGGAAAAAGTAGTAGTCGCTAAATCAAGAAATAGTGAGAAAACAATTATATGTGGAACAAGATATGGAAATGTAATGGCATCGAGAGGATCTGTGATTCCTTTGTTTACAAAACAAATATTAGAGGGTAAACCAATAACCATAACTGACCCCAAAATGACAAGATTTATGATGACCCTAGATGATGCCGTAAATTTAGTTTTATTTGCATTTTGTAATGGCAAACCCGGCGAAATATTTGTTCAAAAATCTCCTGCAGCGACCATAGAAATATTAGCTGAAGCACTTAAGGAGATAATGAATAAACCAAATCATGAGATTAAAAATATTGGAATTAGGCATGGAGAAAAGAGATATGAAGTTTTATTGAGCAAGGAGGAAATGTCCAATGCAAAGGATTTAGAGGATTACTATTGCGTGCCACCTGATTTGAGAGATTTAAACTATGAAAAGTATCTTGATCAAGGAAATACTGACATTAAAGATCATGATGAATATAGTTCCGATAATACAACGAGACTCGACAAAAATGATATGAAGGAGTTGCTTCTGAAATTAGATACAATCTTGCAAATCAGCAAGGGCGACCTAAGCGCAACCTTTGAAGAATAAATGAATATTCTCATCACAGGCAGCAATGGGTTCATTGGTAAAAACCTTAAGGTCCGGTTAGAAAAAATCAAAAAATTTAATATTATTGATTTTAATCGTGAGAATTCCGAAGATGATTTATTTAAAGCAGTATTAGAAGCAGAGACTATTATTCATCTTGCAGGAGAAAATAGGCCAAAAAGCATAGATGCTTTCGATGAAGCAAATCACATGCTAACAAAAAAGTTATGCAAATTCTGCAAAGAAAAAGATACGAAAACTCACATTATATTTTCTTCCTCAACTCAAGTTGAACAAGATAATCCATATGGTAAAAGTAAATTGGCAGCTGAAGATGAATTATTGGAGCTAAATAAAAGTCCAAAAAATTCTGTTAATATTTTTCGGTTTCCAGGCGTTTTTGGAAAATGGTGTAGGCCTAATTATAATTCTGTTGTTGCAACATTTTGCCATAATATTGCAAACAACCTATCAATAAAAATAAATGAAAAATCTAATATTCTTAATTTAATTTATATCGACGACCTAATTGATCAAATTATTCAAGTAATTAATTTCCCTAAAAATGAGGTTTTCATGAACATAAATTCAGTTCATCAAAAAACCCTTGGTGAAATTGCAGAAATTATTACTTCTTTTAAAGAAAATAGAACTAAATTATATATAGCTGATATGGAGGACCCTTTTATAAAGGCTTTATATGCAACGTTTGTAACTTATTTACCCAAAGAAGAATTCTCTTATGATTTGATAAGCCACCAAGATGATAGAGGCATTTTTGTAGAATTCTTAAAATCAAAACTTTTTGGCCAAGTTTCTTTTCTTACATCAAATCCAGGAGTAACAAGAGGAGAGCATTTT
>Ga0160422_10001227_pt1 | contig 16060 bp, 14 predicted proteins | sample Fk160mmetaG_FD_108192 | JGI IMG/M metagenome (GOLD analysis project Ga0160422, IMG submission 108192) | Marine microbial communities from the Central Pacific Ocean - Fk160115 60m metaG | ecosystem: Environmental > Aquatic > Marine > Oceanic > Photic zone | place: The Central Pacific Ocean... | reverse complement strand
CAAAAAACTTTTTCCCACTTTTTTCATCTTTAATTGCTATTAATTCATCAAAAGAAGCTCCTGCACAAAAGGCTCTCTCACCTCCGCTTTTTAAAACTATTACATTTATATCGTTATTTTCTCCAGCACTTTTGATGGTATAAGCTAATTCATTTAATATATTACCCGGTAGTGAATTACTTTGAGGATGATAAAATTCTATTGTTCCAATATTATTCTCAATCTTTAATTTTACATATTCTTTCATTTTTATATTTTTATGATTGATCAATTTTTTTAACCATTGTAAGTATTGTAGCTAACATTACAGTATCTCCCTCCTCATCATATACATCAACAAGAAACTTAACGATACCTTTTGCTATATCATCCTTATCTCTCTTTTCTTGTTCAATTTTTTCTTTAGCTGTAAAGCGAACACCAACTGTCATGCCAGGATATACTGGTTTAGTAAATCTACATTCATCTATTCCGTAGTTTAATAAAACAGGTCCTTTTGGAGGATCAACAAATAAACCTGCTGCTTTACTCATAATAAAATATCCATGAGCCACTCTTTCTGTAAATATGGTTCCTTCAAGTGAATTTTCGTCCATATGGGCATAAAATTTATCACCAGATAGCTCAGCAAAGTTTTCAATATCACTTAAAGTAACAGTGTGTTTTTCAGTAATTACAGTATCTCCAATATTAATTTCCTCAAAGTGTTTTCTGAACGTATGAGGACCCTTGGTGTTTTGTGCTGCTCCAACTTGATATTGCTTGGTTAAAGCAGTTACTGTTGTAGGATGCCCTTGTACAGCAGTTCTTTGAAGATAATGCTTAATTCCTCTTATTCCACCCATTTCTTCACCACCACCTGCTCTTCCTGGGCCTCCATGAGTTAAAAGTGGCATAGGAGAACCGTGACCTGTACTTTCTTTTGCACACGCTTCATTTAGTACTAGAATCCTGCCATGCATTGACGCTGCTCCAACAACAAATTCCTCAGCTATTTTCATATTATTTGTAACAATAGAACAAACCAAAGACCCTTTACCCATTCTTGCTAAATCTATTGCTTCATTAATATTTTTGTAGGGCATTATTGTAGAAACTGGACCAAAGGCTTCGATGCTATGGCAGTCTGTATTCTTAAAAGGATTATTATTTAAAAAAAGAATGGGAGAGAAAAAAGCTCCTTTATTTTTATCTCCTCCATTTACCTCAAAATTTTCTAAATCACCAAATACAATATCTTGTGTTTTTGAAAGTTCATTAACTTTTTCTTTTACTTCAATTTTTTGTTCATTACCAGCAAGAGCTCCCATTCTTACTCCCTCAATTTTTGGATCACCTATTGTAGTTTTAGCTAGTCTTTTTCCTAATGCGATTTGAACATCCTCAACTAATTTTTCTGGAACAAGTATTCTTCTAATAGCAGTACATTTTTGTCCTGCTTTAACGGTCATTTCTTTTTGCACTTCTTTAATAAACAAGTTAAACTCTGCTGTTTCTGGTGTTGAGTCTTCACCTAAAACACAACAATTTAATGAGTCAGCTTCCATGTTAAAAGGAACTGCTTCTTCTACTATCTTTGGGTGTGATTTTAACATTTTTCCAGTAGATGCACTACCAGTAAATGTTACAATATCTTCTGATGTAATTGTATCTAAAATTCCTCTAGCACTTCCACAAATTAGCTGAAGCGATCCCTCGGGTAATATTTTTGAATCAATTATTTCTCTAACCATAAACTCAGTTAAATATGAAGTAATTGTAGCTGGTTTGACAATAGCTGGAACGCCAGCCATTAGATTAACTGCAATTTTTTCTAACATTCCCCAAATTGGAAAATTAAAAGCATTAATATGAATTGCAACTCCTTGTTTTGGTACCATAATATGATGACCAATAAATGTTCCGTTTTTTGATAATGGAGCAGCGCTACCTTCAACGTGATAAGGAAGATCCGGAAATTGTCTCCTTAGTGACGCATTTGTAAAAAGATTACCTATTCCTCCCTCAATATCAATCCAGCTATCAATTTTTGTAGCACCAGTTTTATAACTTTCAGGATAAAACTTTTCCTTTATAGAGTGAAGATGTAGTGCTAATTTTTTTAACATTAAACCTCTTTCCTGAAAAGTCATTTTTCTAAGTTTTGGTCCTCCAATTTTTCTGGCATAATTCATCATTTGAGAAAAGTCAAGTCCCTTAGAACTAACTCTTCCAATTTCATCACCTGTTATTGCATTAAAAAGAGGTGTGCCTTCACCATCTCCTTTTATCCATTTACCTAAAGCATAATTTTTATAATTTTTCATTGTGTTTTTTTCCAAGTATTAAAAATCACTTCTTGTTTTTCTTTTCTGTTTTTCTCTATGTTAGTAAGTGGTTTACACTCCATCATTAATTTTTTACATTCTTCTGGTAGTTGCTTATATAGTTCAGTGCCTTTATTTTTCCAATTAAGCATTTTGTCTGAAACACTTCCTTTTATTTGTGCAGGGTTACCTACTACAATCTTTCTATTTGGTATTTCCATTTCCCCTTTGACAAAACATAAAGCACCAATAATGCATTCATCACCAATTTTTGCATCATCCATTATTACTGCGTTCATACCAATTAATGTGTTTTTGCCAATATTTGCACCATGTATAATAGCTCCATGACCGATATGCGCATTTTCTTCTAAAATAACATCTTTACCAGGAAAAATATGTACTATGCAGTTATCTTGTATGTTACACCCATCTTTTACAATTATTTGTCCCCAGTCTCCTCTTAGAGAGGCACCTGGACCGATATAAACATTTTTACCAATAATAACATTTCCAATAATAGTTGCTTCTTTGTGAACAAAGGAAGAGGGGTCAATTACTGGCTTATATCCGTCAAATTCATAAATCATATTATACTCTTTCGATTATCGTTGCATATCCTTGTCCTACACCTATACACATAGTTATTAGTGCATATTTTTTATTTTTCTTTTGTAGTTCAATGGCAGCCGTTTGGATAATTCTTGTTCCACTAGCTCCAAGTGGATGACCAATCGCAATAGCTCCACCATTTGGATTTATTCTTTCATCATCATCTTTTAGTCCCCACTCTCTAATACAAGCTAATGCTTGTGCCGAGAAAGCCTCATTTAACTCAATTATATCCATATCAGCCATTGTTAAGTCAGCTTTTGAAAGAGCTTTGTTTGATGCCATTACAGGTCCAATACCCATTATTCTAGGTTCAACACCGACAACAGCAGAACTGACAATTTTTGCCATAGGAGTTAGGTTATTATCTTCAATACCATTTTCTGATGCTAATAGCATTGCAGCAGCACCATCATTTAGACCTGATGAATTACCTGCTGTTACAGTTCCTCCATCTTTCTTGAATGCTGTTCTAAGCTTTGCTAAAACTTCTAGAGAAGTCTTACCTTTAATAAACTCATCGTGTTCAAATATTATAGGGTCTTTTTTTCTTTGAGGAATCTCAACGGCAACTATTTCTTCAGCTAATCTGCCTGAACACTGTGCATTTGTTGCTTTCATTTGAGAATGATAAGCAAACTTATCTTGATCTTCTCTAGAAATATTATATTTATCAGCTAGATTTTCTGCAGTAACTCCCATGCCATCTACACCATACAACTCTTTCATTTTAGGATTTACAAAACGCCATCCAAAGGAAGAGTCAAACATTTGAGCATCTCTTCCGAATGCTTTAGATGCTTTTGAAATAACCCAAGGACCTCTTGTCATATTTTCTACCCCTCCAGCAATAAATAAATCTCCATCACCAGCAGCTATAGCTCTATGAGCATGTATGACTGAAGACATTCCTGAAGAACATAATCTATTTACTGTTTCTCCTGGTACACTAAAAGGAAGACCTGCTAGCAATAATGACATACGTGAAATATTACGATTATCTTCTCCTGCTTGATTTGCACATCCGAGTATTACATCATCTATTTTACAAGGATCAACTTTGTTTCTTTTAATCAATTCTTTTATTGGAATTGCACCCAAATCATCTGTTCTTATACTTTTAAGTGTTCCGCCAAAGTTTCCTATAGGTGTTCTTATTGCATCTATAATATATGTAGTCATATTTATTGTATTATTATTTTTTTCATAATTATTTTTAATAAGTTAAAACCAATAATTTTTTGTTATATATACTTTGCCATTAAATTCTGCTACTTCGATTCCTTCCTGATTTACTATGCTAATTACGTAAGATGCAGTTTTTTCTTTTTGCTCTATCTCTTTTGTTTCAGCAATTAGTGTATCACCATTCATTACTTTTTTTGTATGGTTAATTGATGTTTCAAATGATAAAGATTGAATACCATAAGAATTAGCTGCAAAAGCTAAAGCACTATCAGCAAGTGAATATGTTATACCTCCATGAGCTATATTAAATCCATTTGTCATTTCTTTCCTAACTTGCATTCTGAGTTTACAATATCCGCTAGAAACTGCTAATATTTCAATTCCAAGCCATTTGCTAAACGCATCACCACTTAACATTTTATCAACCACTTTACTTGCTAAATCCATTAGAAAAAAGTTTGATTATTTTTTATCATTCTTTTTAAAATAGGAGAGGGTCTATATCTATCTTCATTGTATTCATTATATAGCTCATCTAGTTGATTAAATACTTTCTTGATACCTATTTCATCAGACCAGCTAAGTAGTCCTTTTGGATAATTTACTCCCTTAGTCATTGCTAAATCAATGTCTTTTTTGGTTGCAATATTTAGAAATACTGCATCAGCTGCCTCATTAATAAGCATTGAAAGTATTCTAAATAATATTTTTTTTGCCAATTCATAATCTCTTTTTGGCTCTGGCAAATCTTGGGAATAGTCATAAAAACCTTTTCCAGTTTTTCTTCCATAATAACCAGCTTCCTTCATTCTTTTTTGCGTAAATGATGGCTTGTATCTAGGGTCAAAATAAAAAGCAGTAAATACAGTTTCTGTTACCGTATAATTTACATCATTTCCAATGTAATCCATCAGTTCAAAAGGTCCCATTTTAAATCCTCCAATTTCTTTCATTGCCCAATCAATTGTTGCAAAATCCGCAATTCCTTCTTCATATATTCTTAAAGCTTCTCCATAAAAAGGTCTTGCAACTCTATTAACTATAAATCCTGGAGTATCTTTTACAATAACAGTTACCTTATCCCAACCATCAATCAATTCTTTAGTTTTTTTATTTGTTTCTTCAGATGTTTGTACTGCAGGAATAATTTCTACTAATGGCATTAGAGGTGCTGGATTAAAAAAATGTATTCCAATAACTCTATCTGCTTTTTCACAAGCTCCTGCGATTGATGCAATAGACAGTGAAGAAGTATTTGTTGCGATAATGCAATTTTTATCAACAATTGATTCTATTTCTTTAAATAGTTTTTGTTTAATACTAAGATCTTCTATTATTGCTTCTATTACTAAGGAACTTCCTTGTATATCTTTTAAATTACTTGAGAATTTTAATCTAGAAATAATTTGTTCCTTCTTTTCATTATTAATTTTCTCCTTCTCAACTAAACGATTAAGTATTTTGTTTAGATTATTTTTTGAGTTTTCCAAAGATTTATTAAAGGAATCATAAAGACATACTTCATGACCTTTGGTAGCTGCTATTTGAGCAATTCCACTTCCCATAGTTCCTGCACCAATTATACTTACTTTTATCATTTTAATTTCCTTTAAAAATTGGTTTTCTTTTTTCTAAAAAAGCTTGTACACCTTCTTTATAGTCGTTGGTATTAGCAGCTATTGTTTGATATTCTTTTTCTAATTCAAGTTGTTCATCAAGATTATTATTTAAAGAGAAGTTAAGAGCTTTTTTTGTTAGGCCAAGTGCTTTGGTTGGCATCTTAGCTAATTTTTCAGATAGTTTTATACTTTCCTCCACAAATTTTTCTGCTTCATAAACTTTGTAAACTAAACCTATTTTTTCTGCATCATTTGCTGAAATAGGGTCCCCAGTTAACATTAGAGATGAAGCTCTTTGCATACCAATCAGCTTTGGTAATACGAAAGTTGCACCACTGTCGGGTATAAGTCCAATTTTACCAAATGCTTGAATAAAACTTGCCTTTTCACTTGCTATAATAATATCACAGGCAATAGCTATACTTACTCCTGCACCAGCAGCTACTCCATTAACTGCCGCAATAACTGGTTTTTCAATACTTCTGATTATTCTAATAATTGGATTATAATGTTCTTCAATAATTTGGGTTATATCTGGTTGGTTTGGATCAATCGCTTCATTAAGATCTTGACCAGCACAAAAGGCTTTTCCTTCAGCAGTAATTAAAATAGTTCTCACATCTTCATTATTCTTATATTCGTTAAGAACGTTCTGAAGCTTTAGTGCCATTTCTCTTATAAATGAATGATATTTATCTGGCCTATTTAAGTAAATTTTTCCTACGTTATTTGTTATTTCAGATTTTATCATACTCTATATTTATTTAAGCTAAAATAATAAAATTTAATCTTAGATACATTTAAAAGCCTCGAATGGTTCTAAACAATCTAAACATTTATGCATGGCTTTGCATGCAGTAGCACCAAACTCACTAATCAATTGTGTGTTTTTGGATGAACACAGAGGACATAAAACAACTTTTGATGGGGGGGCAATTCCAAACTTTTGTAATTTTTGCTTTGTATTTTCAGACATCCAATCTGTTGTCCAAGCTGGAGAATACACTAATTCTATTTTAAAGTTATTAATTCCATTTTTAACCAAACATGTTTTAATATCATCTGTAAATGTTTTGACAGCTGGACATCCAGAATATGTTGGTGTTATGCATATTTTGTAATTATTGTCCTCATAAGAAACTTTTCTTATTACTCCGAGTTCAACAACTGAAATAACTGGAATTTCTGGGTCAGGAACCGAACTTAGTAGTTTCCAAATATGTTTGGTATTACCATTTTGCATCAGGGTATGCTCTTGGTAAATATTGCATCTCAGCAAGTAAGAAGCCTAAATGTTCAGTATGTATACCTTTTTTACTTCCAGTGGCCATATATCCATCTTCAGGTTTTTTTAATTTTGCTTTGTTTAACGTATCGATAATAAGTTTATCCCACGTACCTTTTAATTTTTTATTATCAACACCAATTCCTTCATTCAACATTTCTTTGTCTACATCATCCATTTCAAAAAATTCTCCTGTAAATTGCCATAAAAAATTGAGAGATTGCTGAACTTTACTATTACTTTCATTTGTTCCGTCTCCCAGTCTTATGACCCAATTAGTTGAATGACGCAAATGGTATTTAACTTCTTTAAGAGACTTAGACGCTAATGCCGCAAGAGTTACATCATTACTCTTTGACAATTCATTATAAAAAAGATATTTAAATGCATCTCTAAGAAAATTACGAACCATGGTAGTACCAAAATGTTCATTTTTTTGCTCAGAAATTTGAAAATTGTAAAACTCTCTTTCATTTCTTTTAAATGCTAATTCATCTGCAGATTTATTTCCATCAACTTTACTAGCATACTCATAAAAACCATTTGCTTGACCAAATAGATCAAGGCCAATATTTGACAAAGCAATATCCTCTTCTAATGTTGGTCCTTTAGAGCACCATTCGCACATTCTTTGACCCAATACTAATGAGCAATCAGCAATTCTTAATGTATAAATTAATAAACTGTTCATTTAAATATGTTTTGCGCCATCAGGCATGGTATAAAATGTTGGATGTCTATACATTTTGTCATTTGAGGGATCAAAAAATGCTTCGCTATCTTCTGATTCTGAAGAAACAATTTCACTTGACTTGACAACCCAAATACATGATCCTTCATTTCTTCTTGTGTAAAGTTCTCGTGCATTTTCAAGAGCCATAATTTTGTCTGTTGCATGTACATTACCAACATGCTTATGTGCAAGACCGTTTTTACTTTGAATAAACACCTCCCATACAGTTGTTTTTTCTGTCATGAATTATTTTTAATTAGTTAATTGTTTTTTTGCAAATTCCTGTGCTGCCTTTCTTACCCAAGCACCATCTTCATGTGCTTTTCTATGGTGATCCAATCTCTGTTTGTTACATGGACCGTTTCCATTAACTACACTCCAGAATTCTTCCCAATCCATTTTCCCAAAATCGTAGTGTCCTCTTTCTTCATTCCATTTTAAATCAGGATCAGGAATTTTTAATCCAATAACTTCTGCTTGACCTACAGTTTTATCAATAAAATTTTGACGCAATTCGTCATTTGTTTGTCTTTTGATTTTCCATTTCATTGCATTTCCACTTCTAGGGGATTCTGAATCCTGTGGACCAAACATCATGATTGAAGGCCACCAGAATCTATTTAGTGCATCTTGTGCCATTTCTTTTTGCTCTGGAGTTCCTTTAGCCATCTCAGCCATAATTTCATAACCTTGCCTTTGATGAAAACTTTCTTCTTTACATATTTTAATCATTGCTCTTGAATACGGTCCGTATGATGTTCTTTGAAGAGATACTTGATTAACAATAGCTGCCCCGTCTACCAACCAGCCAATGGCACCCATATCTGCCCATGTTAATGTTGGATAATTAAAAATTGAAGAATATTTGGCTTTTTCATCGTGAAGTTGTTGTACAAGTTCTTGTCTACTTATACCCAATGTTTCACATGCAGAATATAAGTATAAACCATGACCAGCTTCATCTTGAACCTTTGCTAAAAGAATCATTTTAGCTCTTAGCGATGGTGCACGAGTAATCCAGTTTCTTTCTGGTTGCATTCCAATAACCTCCGAGTGAGCATGTTGAGACATCTGTCTAATTAAATGGTTTCTGTAACCTTCTGGCATCCAGTCTTTTGGTTCAATTTTTTGTTCTTTGTCTATTTTTTCTTGAAATTTTTTTTCGTCCATAACATTTAATAATTATTGCAAATTTATTAAATTCTATTTCAAAAATTATGATATTGAGGTCTTAAATTATTTACTTTTAAATTGGTATTTTTGCAAAAAAAATTGAAATGAGTAAATTCCATAGCTTAACAGTAACAGATATTAATAATTTAACGTCCGATGCTGTAGAAATCAATTTTGATATATCTAAAACAAATGATTTTGATTTTCTGCCAGGTCAATATATAACACTAAAGCACGAAATTGATGGTGAAGAAGTAAGAAGAGCGTATTCTATTTGTTCTGCCCCATCTGAAGGTTTGTGTATTGGTGTTAAGAAAGTTCAAGGAGGGAAAATGTCAACATTTTTGGTAAATAATTTAAATATTGGTGACACATTAGAAGTTATGCCTCCTTCAGGTAATTTTATTTTTAATGGAGACCAGAGTCATGCTGTTGCAATATGTGCAGGAAGTGGTATTACACCTATTTTCTCAATGATTAAATCTTCTAGAGCTAACACTAGGTTTTCCCTCTTGTATGGTAATAAATCTGAAGAATCTGCTATGTTTCTTGATGAATTAAAAGATATTAAAAAATCAAAATCAAGAAATTTAGATTTACATTTATTTTTCTCGAAAGAAAGAGTACTTTCTTCAATAAATGGACGAATTGATAAAAATAATTTACAACAATTGTTAAATACTTTTAATGATTTAAAAGAAGCAGATGAATATTACATATGTGGTCCAGGAGATTTAATTGATAATGTAAAGGAGCTATTACTTCTTAATAATGTTAATGAATCTAAAATTCATTTTGAACGTTTTACAGCTTCAGAAAATGCTGACAATGTTTCAAGTAAAGATAATGACATATTGTCAAATGTAACTGTATGCGTGGATGGCGATGATTTTGAATTTACACTTTCTTCCAAAGGTCAGTATATTTTAGATGCTGCTATGGAACATGGAGCTGATGTACCATATTCTTGTAAAGGAGCAGTTTGTTGTACCTGTAAAGGCAAAGTTATGGAAGGTAAAGTTACTATGGATGCAAATTACTCTCTTTCTGAAGATGAAGTTGCTCAGGGATATTTTTTAGGTTGTCAAGCTAGGCCTGGATCGCCAAAAGTTGTGGTTGATTTTGATGAAATTTAGTAGTTAGCTTTTTAATTTTGGGTCTAAAGCATCTCTCATTGCTTCAGCAATTGTATTATATACAGTTATAGTAATGAAAATAGCAATTCCGGGAAATACTATTACCCACCAAGCCTCTAAGTTAGCTCTCCCTTGATTAAGTTGTGATCCCCAAGTTACAATATCAGCGGGAACTCCAATTCCTAAAAATGAAAGTCCTGACTCAATTAAAATTGCTGATGCGATACCAAAAGCGATACTAACAAATACAGGTGCAAGAGCATTTGGAAGAGCATGTTTAAAAATTGTTCTAACTGATGAAAATCCTAAGGATTGTGCTGCTTGAACAAACTCTAATGAACGAATTCTTAGAAACTCTGCTCTTGTAAATCTAGCAATACCAGTCCAACTTGTTAAACCAATAATTACCATCACAATCCATATACTTCTAGTTACAATAGAAGATATAGTGATTATCAAAAGCAATCTAGGAATTGAATTTAAAAGCTCAATACCTCTAGAAACAAATGAATCTATAGGAACATTTACCTCTTCTTTAAAAAAACCAAATTGAAATAATCTACTGAGGAATCTAAATAAGACAATAACTCCAATTATAACACCAAAGCTAATTAAAAGTTGAATAAGACCACTACTTACACTTTGACTAAATGCCTCCCCGATTTCATATTTTCTGCTTCCAAACCCGTAGAACATTCCCAAAAAGATACCTACTAAGGTAAACCAATATTTTATTCTGGGCATTTTTAATCTTGTATCCCCAAAAAAACCGGCAAGTGCTCCAAGGAAAATACCAATTATTGAAGCGATTCCCATTGAAACTAATCCAACTAAAAGAGCAATTCTAGATCCATGAACTAGTCCAGCAGCTAAATCTCTTCCAATATTATCAGTTCCTAAATAATGTCTAAACTTGTTTGGTATTTCAGTTATTTTACCATCACTATTTTTATATCTCTGTTTTCCAACAGGAGACACATAGTTTCTGTTGTATTTATCTTGAAATGTATTGTCATATGTTATTGGAGCCCAAATAACTTTTTCGTATTTTAATGTTCTCCAGTCTGTAATATCATATTGTAATATTGATTCAAATTCACCTTTTTCATTAAAAATTGAATCTCTTTGTGTTTCATCCGCGAATGCAGGATAAATGGATTTGCCTTTGTATTTAGCATAAAGAGGTCTTTCATTTGCAATGTAAGGAGCAAATAATGCAATAATAACTATTAAAATTAGTAGATATAAAGAGAATTTTGCAGGTTTATTCTTTTTAAATTGATTCCATGCATATTTTTTGAAAGAAAAATTTTCAAGTTTTGTTTTTTCTGTTTTTCTGTCTTTGCTCATGATATTCTATTTGTATGATATTCTTGGGTCTGCTACAGCATAAAGTAAATCTGAAACAAGATAACCAATCATTGTTAAAAAACCTGAAATTGTAAATATTGTAATAATCATTGGGTAATCACCTCCAGTAAGTGAGTTTAAAATTTCAACTCCAATTCCTGGAATTGAAAATATCACCTCAATTATAATACTTCCTCCAATAGCCATAGGAAAAATAGCAGCAAAAACAGTTATAATAGGAAGTAGTGAGTTTCTTAAAGCATGCTTAAGAATAACCTTTTTTTCTGATAATCCTTTAGCTCTTGCAGTTCTTATATAGTCTTGATTTATTACATCTATCATCCCAATTCTCATAATTCTACTTAAAAATGCAAATGAACCATATGTATATGTGATAATTGGTAAAATTAAATATGGAATTTGATGTTCAATAGCTTCCCAATGCCACCATTTCCATTCTGGATTCCAAGTTGTAGGATCTTTAAGACCACCAACTGGAAAAAAGCTGTAGGTGTCTGGGTTTGCAAAAGCAAAAAGTAATAATAGTCCCACAAAGAATGATGGCATAGCATATAAAACAAACAACACTACAGATATTGTCCTGTCAGCTGTAGAGTCCTTTCTGTAAGCAGAAAAAATTCCTATAGGAATACTAACAAAGTAAGCTATTAATATAGATATGAGAGAAAATTTGAAAGAAACTTCAATTTTTTCCCAAATTTTGTCTTCAACTTTTTTTTGGTCTCTGTAAGAAAAACCAAAATCACCTCTTATTAATCCTTTTCTTTCCTTTCCATTTCCAAATAACCATGTATGGTATTGATTTTTAAATCCATACCAGTTTATGCTGGGAATATATGTCTTCCATTTTGTTTTGTTCGATTCTAAATAATTTTTTGATTTTTTGACTTTATTTACATATTTCTCCAGAGGAATCAAAAATTTATTTTCATCAATTAATTTATAAAGAGTTTCTATCCCACTATTAATTATTCTGGAATCTGAGTTAGCTAAAAGATTTTTAACAGTACTTCCAAATTGATTTTTCGCTTCATTAATTACATTAATATCTAATGTGGAGTCTTTTTTATATAATTCTTTAATATTTATTTTTTCGTATTTTCTTTCTAACGTTAACAAACTGTTATAGTAATTAGAAACTGCTTCCCAATTACCAGTATTATGAGTTAGTTTATTCAAGTTACTTTGGTGATCTCTATCTTGAATTTTGTAAAGAGTATCAATGGCAGCAAAATTTGATATACTAAAATAAAAAATAGGAAGATCTAAACCTAATTTTTTTCTCCATTCTTGCTTTTGAATTTTAGTCGCTACAGAAGATGATCCCGCTTCACCCTCACTTTCTGCAGCTCTAGTTAATTTCTCGATTGGATCAACAGGAGCATTAATGCTAATAATAAAAGCTAGCAGAGATATTCCTATTAGCATAGGAATCATAGTTAATATTCTTTTTACAGTGTATTTTAACATTCTTTAATTTAGTTCAAGATTATTTAATAAAACACCCGGTCTTTCAAAATACATTTCTCTATTATCAAATCTTTTGTGGATAGCAAATTTTCTTTTAGAACAATATAAAAACACATAAGGTTGATCTTCATAAATTCTAGCTTGTAGTTTTAACAAGGCATTTCTGTGTGTTTCGTAATCTAAAGTGTTATTTGCTTCTTCAATTAAAGCATCACTTTCAGCGTCACCAAATCCGCAAAAATTAGAACCTTTATTAACCCATGAAGTGGTATGCCATAGTTGCATTGGATTTGAGTAAGCTGCGCTACTTCCCCAACCAGCTAACATAGCATCAAATTTATGGTCTGCTGCATTTTTATAAAACAAATTAAAATCCATTCCTTCAGGCTCAGCAACTATACCTGCCTTATACATACTTTCTTTCATTATTAAGACTATCTCAGTAGATATAGGACTTTGCATGTAGCTAAATTTAAATTTAAATGGTGTTTTTACGCCATTAATTATTTTATCTCTTATGTTATCTCCATCCGTATCAATCCACCCGGCTTCATCTAGAAGTTTATTAGCTTTATTTATATCAAGTTCTATAAGCTTGAGTGTATCATTGTATGTTTTCTTTAAAGGAGATACATTAGCCGCTTGTCTTGTAGCATGACCAAACATTACAAAATCAATAATTTCATCAACAGGAATTAAATGTGCAATTGCACGTCTCACTTTTTTGTCAACAAAAAAAGGTTTATGTTTTGTTCCGTCTGGTTTCATATTTAAACCAATATATGAAATCCCATATCTATCTTTAAAATCAGAGTCATAATTTTCATTGAAATAATCTCTTTCTTGAAGTTTCATTAGATCTAGAGTTCCTAAATTAGTTGTAACATCAAGATCTTGTTTTTTTAAAGCAAGATAAGCAGACGCACTTTCTTTAATTACTCTATAAATAATTTTTTCTGGAAATGAGTTGTTGTATAGTGATTTTTCGTTTGATCCCCACCAATTTTTCTTTTTAGTTAAAATGATATATTGTTCTGTTTCCCATTCACTCACTTCGTATGGCCCAAGTCCCTTTAAATTTTCAACTTCAAACCCATTTTTTGCATCGTTAAAACTATTAAACCAATTAGCTATTTCATCTGTTTCTTTGAAACTTTTATTTAAAATCTGTTCAAATGTAATGTCATCAAAAATACCATTAGGATCCCAATATGATTTTTGTTGAATATATATACCCCCCATAATTGTTTTAGCAGTCCATTTGATATCTTGAGCGGTCATACTAAACTTAAATGGATTTGTTGGATCCAAATCAACTGATTTAATTACTGAGCTGTAAACCGGTCTTATTTGTGCATTATTTGTTAGGTGGCATAACATTAATTTAGTTGAAAAAACTACATCTTCTGCAGTAAGTGAGGATCCGTCATCCCATTTAATATAATCTTTTAATTCAAAATAAAATGTTTTATTATCATCTGAAGAACTTGGTAGTTCTTTCAGAAGAGTAGGAATATAATCTAATGAATTTATATCAAGTTGCAGTAGAGTCCTTTGAGTATATGCAAATATCTCTGACCTCATAACAGAATTGTTGTTAAATGGATGCAAGCCATCTGGCTCTGAAAGCATGTGTGCTACAACTGTGTTTGTTTTTAGTCTTTTACTATTGTCATTTTTAATACAACTTAAAAATAGACAAATGGTAAAAATTGTAAGTATTTTTTGAGTCATAGCAGTATTTGTTTTGCAAATATAACATTTGAATAAAATTATTAGTTAAAATATGTAATTAAATAATTTAATAATAAAGTTTGTAATAAAATAAGATTAGTTTACATTTGCAGACCCAATTTTAATTGGGTAATTTGGAGAGGTGCCGGAGTGGCCGAACGGGGCTCCCTGCTAAGGAGTTGTGCGCTTACGCGTACCGGGGGTTCGAATCCCTTCCTCTCCGCACATTTTTTAGATTGCAAAAGTTTTATATTTTTACAATCCTAAATTTTCGGGGTATAGCGTAGCCCGGTTATCGCGCCTGCTTTGGGAGCAGGAGGTCGCAGGTTCGAATCCTGCTACCCCGACATTTTTCTCCACCAAAATCGACGATTTTAAGGAGTAACTCACTGATTTTCAACAACAATTACTTAAAATTTGAAAGTTATTTTAAAAAATAACTTTTTTACCCTTTTTATCTGATTACGTCATCATAATAAAATGCAAACGGTGCAAAATGTGGTGCAAAAAAATTAGGTAAAAATTTTTCTACTTTTTTTACAAGTAAAAAAATATCTCTTTTACATCTGAAAGCCTATATCTTTAAAGATATATTGATTTTATTTTTAAAGATAACTTATTGACTATCAATTTATTAAATGTGTTTTTGTATAGTAATATTTAGTAAATTTGTAAAGATGAAAAAGCAATTATTTGTTAGTTTTTTAGCCCGTAAAACGCTTGTTAAAAAAAGCGGTTTAGTGCCCATATACTGTAGAGTTCGCTACGACAAGACGAATTCTTCGTTCAATACTCATATTGATATATCTTCTTCTAATTGGGATTCAAAGCGAACAAGAGTAATTGGTGCGAACAAAAAATCATTAAATTTTAAATTAGAAAAGATAAAATTTGATCTTATAGATAAATACAATCAACTATCTAAAGCAAATGAGATTATTACTGCTAAAACAATAGTGGATTTCTATAAAAATAAAATGACTGTATTAAACTCTATTGTAAGTGTATTTAAAAAACATAACAACGATATGCAATCTCTGATTGGTTTACAGTATGCATATGGTTCATTTAAAAACTATAAAACCACTTTAAAACACCTCGTATGTTATATAAAACAAAAATATAGCACAAGTGATATTTTACTAACTAAAATAAATTATGATTTTATATATAATTTTTCACAATTTATATTAAAAAATACTCAGTGTAATCATAATGGTATGATGAAGCATATACAGCGTTTTAAGAAGATAACTAACTATTGTATAAAGAATAATTATATAAACAAAGATCCATTTCTTGGTTTTAAATTGACATTTAAAAAAACCACTCCTGTGTATATAAATAAACAAGAACTATATATACTTGAAAATATAGAGTTAAATGAAAATTTAAATAGAGTTCGAGATATATTTTTATTTTCTTGTTACACT
>Ga0160422_10001225_pt1 | contig 16070 bp, 22 predicted proteins | sample Fk160mmetaG_FD_108192 | JGI IMG/M metagenome (GOLD analysis project Ga0160422, IMG submission 108192) | Marine microbial communities from the Central Pacific Ocean - Fk160115 60m metaG | ecosystem: Environmental > Aquatic > Marine > Oceanic > Photic zone | place: The Central Pacific Ocean... | reverse complement strand
TGGCATGGGGCGAGTTTAACAACAGGATAGCACAGCTAGAAAACAAAGAGTTTGTAGTCAATGAAACTGTAGACCTATCTGGTATCAATCAAAAAATAGAAGACGTTATCAAAGCAATCGAGGGAATTAAAGCTGATGTTAAAATAAATGATGCAGCTATTAAATTTCTTGATGCAAAGATAGAAGAACTAAAAGCAGAGCTTGATAATCCGTTATTGTAATGAAGAGGTTAGATGTCGATGAAAACACCGCCGTCTCGATGCCGGTTCGTAACTTACTCAGTATCATTGGCGCTTGTCTTGTGGGTGCTTGGTTCGGCTTTGGAGTTTTGGAGCGCCTTAATAGTATAGAGTCAGATCTAAGATTGATGTCTAAAGATTTAGAGGCAGCTAATACTTTTATAGATTCTGTGCCCAAAGGCGGCATGGTCAGTCCACAGGTACAGGAGCTCTACATGCTCGTGGAATACCTTGGTGAGAACGTAGACAAACTAAAAGAACAGATGGAGTCAGAGATACCTATGATATTAAAGAATGATATGGTAATACAGTTCCACGAGGAAAGATTAATAGACTTGGAGTCAAAAACAAATGGAAACCATTAAAGTTGTATTCGCAATACTTATGATACAGAACGGTTCGACAGTAGAGATGGTGCCAACTGATGGCCTTAGCGACTGTCTTAAACAGAAACGTTTAATCACCAGACAGATAGGTGAGGAACAAGAAGGTATTTACATGAGTTGCAAAGAAGTAAAAGCAGAAGTCTATGAAGACATGGGCCGACTTAAGATTAAAAAAATTATTGAATAATGACAATAAAAGAAAAGAAAATCAGCAAGGTAATGCGTGAATATAAATCAGGTAAACTTAAATCTGGTAAAAGTAAGAAAAAAGTGGTAAATAAAAAGCAAGCCATAGCTATCGCGCTCAGCGAAGCTGGCATAAAACAAAAGAGGAGACGCAAATGATCGAATCACTAAGAGCAAAAATGATTGATAAGTGGACTTCAATGAGTTGGAAAACTAAACTCATCGGTGCCGCTGTTATAGTCATAATCATCATAGGAATAATCACATAAACAAATGATACTTGACGTAGTCAAACTAGCAATAGGCGCTGGCACACACATAATGAAAAATAGACAGCAGCGTAAAATGCTGGAGTCAGATGCAGCTATGTTGCATGCACAGAAAATGGCAAGTGGTGAAATCGAGTATCAGGCTCAGGTTAGACAATCAAACGACAAGGGATGGAAGGACGAATTCGTTCTTATTCTCGTGAGCGCCCCAGTGATTTTATTGATCTGGTCTGTATTTTCAGATGATCCAAACATACAAGATAAATTGCACATGTTCTTTGAGCAGTTTAATAATCTGCCTTTTTGGTACCAGACTCTATTTGTAGGGGTCGTCGCTAGTATATACGGCTTGAAGGGCGCAGATATTTTCAAGAAAAAGTAAGGTTGACTTAATTTTACATTAGGGGGAAAAATGGGGGTAGAAGATAAACCCAAGAATCCGCTTGACGAGTTCTGGGAAAAACTAGGAGATAAAAAGAAAAAATATGTCAGAAGCTATAGATCCAATAAACGTGATATACAAACTAAAGAGGAGCATGCAAGCTCAGATGGACACTCTAGTTCAAACTCTCGCAAACGGCGGAGTTGACAGCATGGAAGATTATAAGTATATAATAGGTAAGATCCACGCAGTGGACGCAATAAATCAGGAACTCTCTAACCTGCTAGAACCAAAGGAGCCAAAAGACGATGACAACATCACACGCATTAGAAGCTAAATATAACGCCGAAGAAGATGCAAAAAAGATAGCACAACACGAGGCGGAAAAAGATCCCGAAAAAACAAATTTAGAAAAATTACCAAATCCTACAGGATGGCGTATTTTAATTATGCCTTTTAGAGTTAAAGAAAAAAGTGAAGGTGGAATTATTATTGCACAAGAAACACTAGACAGAGCAAGATCAGCCGTACAGGTTGGTTATGTTTTAAAAATGGGTCCTCTTTGTTATAAAGACAAAGATAGATACCCTACAGGTTCATGGTGCAAAGAAAAAGATTGGGTGATCTTTGCAAGATATGCAGGATCACGAATGGAGATTGATGGTGGTGAGATAAGAATGTTAAACGATGATGAAATCTTAGGTACGATAGAAGACCCTAAAGATTTGATTCACGCAATGTAAACATAGAGGAGGATAATCTATGCAAGAAAACGATACGAAAATCGATGTCGGTGAAATCGATGAGCAGGAACAAGAAATAGATCTTGACGCAACTGCACCAGAACAATCACTAGAAGAGGAACAAATCGATGTTGAAGAAACTAAAGACGATAGTCAGTCCGCTGACGCATCTTCGGAATCTAACGAGCAGTCTAATGTTCAGGCTGGCGAACAGAAAAAAGAATTAGATGATTACAGCGACGGAGTTCAAAAAAGAATAGCGAAACTTACACGCAAAATGCGTGAAGCTGAAAGGCAAAAAGAAGAAGCTATTATATATGCACAAAACATAAAAAATCAGGCTGAAAAAATGAGAGGTCAGTATGATGCTCTTGGAAATAATTTTACAACAGAGTTAGAAGCAAAAGTAACACATGGTATGGATGCTGCAAAACTAGCTTATAAACAAGCTGTAGAATCCCAAGACATTGATGCACAAGTTGCTGCACAACAGCAAATAGCAACAATGTCCATGGAACAAGCAAAACTTAATGTTTTAAAAGAACAACAAGCTGCACAAGCTGATAGAAAAAAAGCACAGCCACAATCACAAGAAAATCTTTATCAAGTAGCTCAGGGAACACCATCAGCGCAAGAAGTTGCGCAAGCAGGTAGACAACTAGACCCTAAAGCTGAAGGATGGGCAAGTAAAAACTCTTGGTTTGGTACAGACAATGCAATGACTTACACTGCATTTGATATACACAGAGAGCTTGTTGAAAACGAAGGATTTGATCCACAATCAGACGATTATTATTCTGAAGTCGATAAACGAATAAGAGTTGCATTCCCACATAAATTTGATAAAGTGGAGCAATCTACAGCTGAGCCGCCGGCTCAGACTGTTGCAAGTGCTAAACGTCCGGCAGCAAAAGGACGCAGAAAAACTGTGAAACTCACACCGTCACAGGTAGCTATTTCTAAACGATTAGGTGTGCCACTTGAAGAATATGCGAAACAATTAATCGCGAAGGAGGGCTAAGCATATGGAAAAAGAAAACATGAAGACCACTCGCGCGAGTCAAACTCGGGCTAAAACTGAAAAGCCTAAAGTATGGACTCCCCCATCATCACTAGATGCACCACCTGCACCAGACGGGTACAGACACAGATGGATACGCGCCGAGTCTATGGGTCAAGACGACTCAAAAAACATAAACGGTAAGTTGAGATCTGGTTGGGAATTTGTCAGAGCTGACGAATACCCTGCTGAAAATTATCCGTCGGTAACATCAGGTAAGTATGAAGGTGTCATAGGAGTTGGTGGCCTTGTGCTGGCAAGGATACCCGAAGAGCTCGCAAAGCAACGAGAAGCGTATTATAGTCAAATAACGCGAGATCGTAATGATGCTTTAGAAAACGATGTCTTGAAGGAACAGCACCCAAGTATGCCGATCAATCAAGAGAGGCAGACTCGTGTAACTTTTGGTGGTACAAAGAAATAGCATTTTGATATTTCGACCACTGATATAACAACAAACCTTTAAGGAGGACAACAATATGGCAAATATAGACGCCGCATTTGGTTTGAATCCAGTTGGAAGTATCAGCGGAGGCGCTAACCAAAAACTCAATGAGTACAAAATTGCATCTAACGAAGCAAATGCAATTTTCCAGGGCGACATGGTTCAACCAGACTCTGGCAATATCCAGCAAGCTGGAACAGGTACTACTAACATTGGTGTTTTTTGGGGATGCAAATACGATGACGCAACAACTAACAAACCAACTTTTAAAAATCAGTCTGTAGCAGGCGGAAACGGCGCTGTAGCTGACGCATTTGTATACGATGATCCACACCAAGTATTTGAAATACAAGGTGATGGCGCATCTGCACAAACTGACGTTATGCAAACAGCAGACGTAGTCGTAGGCACAGGTTCAACAACAACGGGTGTAAGTGCAATGGAACTTGACTCTGCAGGACCAGCTGGTATCGGTAACGGTGCCAATCTAATGATTATCGGTTTTTCTGGAAAAACTGGTAGATCAGAAATTGGTTCAGCTAATGCAGTTTACAAAGTTTTAATTAACGAACACTTGTACGCATAATAGCAGGAGGACATAAATAATGGCTATATCAAGACAACAACTAGCTAAAGAGCTAGAGCCAGGTCTGAATGCATTATTCGGACTTGAGTACAAAAACTACGAAAACCAACACGCAGAAATCTTTGATACAGAAAACTCTGATCGAGCATTCGAGGAAGAAGTAATGTTATCAGGATTCGACAAAGCTAATGTTAAGTCTGAAGGTTCAGCAGTTGCTTATGACAACGCGCAAGAGACTTTCACTGCAAGATATCAACACGAGACAATTGCTCTCGCGTTCGCAATCACTGAAGAAGCGATTGAAGATAACTTGTATGATAAGATCTCTACTCGTTACACAAAAGCACTAGCTAGATCTATGGCTCAAACAAAGCAAGTTAAAGCTGCTGCAGTATTAAACAACGCGTTTGATTCAACTGCACAAGCTGGTGGTGACGGAGCATCTCTATGTTCTGGACAAACTGCCGGTAGAGCAGCTGGTCACCCAACAATTGCAGGAAAATTTGTTAACGAACTGTTAGTATCTGCTGACATGTCAGAAACATCTTTAGAGCAAGCGTTGATTGACATTGCGGCTTTCACTGATGAAAGAGGCTTAAAAATTGCTGCTAGAGGTATGAAACTAATTATACCTTCAGCTCTACAATTTACAGCTGAAAGAATCATGAAATCTGCGGCTAGAGTTGGAACAGCTGACAATGATTTAAATGCACTAGCATCTAAAGGAATGATTCCACAAGGATACGTGGTAAACAACTTCCTAACAGATGATGATGCATTCTTCATTAAGACTGATGTTCCTAACGGTCTAAAACACATGGTTCGTGCACCAATCAAAACTGCCATGGAAGGTGATTTTGAAACTGGTAACGTTAGATATAAAGCTAGGGAAAGATACAGCTTCGGCTTCTCTGATCCTAGAGGTATCTTCGGATCTCCAGGTGCATAATCGTTAAGGTTATAAACCTACTAAGAGGGGCGCTTCGGCGCCCCTTTTTATTTGCAAATAATACATTAAAAGCGTATATTCAAAGAAACACAGACTTGACCAGACGGCCTCGCGACTGTGTTAATTAACAGGAGGAATATAAAATGGGTACAACTACATTTTCAGGTCCAGTAAAAGCTGGATCAATAAGAGAAGGAGCAAGTAAAAATACTGGTTCCGTCTTAATGGCACAATCAGCCGTGATTGACATAATTGGTGCTACTGCTACTACAGCGGTAGGAATCATACCTGCGAACTCACAAATCGTTGATGTAATTTTAAATGTTACAACTGTTTCTAACGATGGTGGTACAGCAACTGTAAAAATCGGTCACTCAGGTGACGATGATGAATATCTTGCAGCTACAAACGTAAAAGCTTTGGCTACAACTAGAGGTACTATAGGTACTGATGGTACAGATATTGGATCATCTGATCAGACAGTTAACGCTGTATTCACAGCAGCTAACGGTGATGGTACGACTGGTGCCGCTACGGTTACTGTTCTGTACATACAGAATAATAACTTAAGCTAATAAGTAATTAATGTGGGGCTTCGGCCCCACACATTTAGGAGGACAAGATTATGGCAGGTGGTGGATCATTCACATCGGACCAAAGAACAGCACATCTAGCAGCCGACGGACAGCTAGTGGGAAGACCTTGTAGAGTTACATCTATTCAAGCAGAAGGCGCAGCAAGTTCAGCTGTTGTATTGTATGACAATACTTCTGCAGCAGGAACGGCTCACACTTTTAAATTTGGCACCGAAGGACTAAGCGTTTTTATTCCTGGAAGTGGTATAAGATTTAAGACGGGTGTGTTTTTAGATTTAACAGCTACTCCAGGCGTTACTGTAACATTTAACTAGGAGGTTAGATGGCAACATCGGGTACAACTACTTTTGAAAGTGGTTTCTTAATTGACGACGTTATACAAGAAGCCTATGACAGAGTTGGGATTAAATCAGTAAGTGGTTATCAATTAAAATCAGCAAGACGCTCTTTAAATATTATGTTTCAAGAGTGGGCTAACAGGGGTTTACATTATTGGGAAATAGATAAAACCAGCATAGATTTAGTTGAAGGACAAGCGGAATACAATTTTTTCAGAAGCGCTGATGACGGCACAAGTGCAACTACAGCTCCTACAAACGGCATATACGGAGTTGATGATGTTTTAGAAGCAGCATTGAGGGACAACAGAGCTGCAACAACTCAAAGTGATTCTGCTCTTACTAAAATAAACAGATCTACTTATTCTGGTTTATCAAACAAACTATCTAAAGGTTCACCTACACAATACTACGTACAAAGATTTTCTAACAAAACTATGATTACAGTTTATCCAACTCCCGACACTACAGCGGCGAATAAACATTTGGCTATTTATTTTGTAAAAAGAATTCAAGATGTAGGTGGTTATAGTAATACAGCTGACGTTCCTTACAGATTTGTTCCGTGCATGGTGGCAGGTTTGTCTTTTTATTTAAGTCAAAAAGTACAACCTGAGCTAACACAACAACTTAAAATGTACTACGAAGACGAGTTAAACAGAGCATTAACAGAAGATGGATCTTCTTCAAGTACCTATATAACTCCACAGGCTTATTACCCAAATGTCTAATTTTGCATCAGGAAACAAATCAAAAGCTATTTCTGATAGAAGTGGTATGGCTTTTCCATACAAAGAAATGAGAAAAGAATGGAATGGTTCTTTTGTACACACATCTGAATATGAGCCAAAACATCCACAGCTAGAACCAAAAATACAAAAGGGTGATGCACAGGGTTTACAAAACACTAGACCGGATAGAGTAGAGTCAGCAGTTGCACATATATTAAGTTCGACAGCACTAAGTGCAGGTGTTAGGGATTCTACAGTTGTAAACGTAAATGATCCAGGTCATGGTTTTGCAACTAATGATGTTGTTAGGTTTAGAAAAGTAGAATCTCATTTTCCTGCGTATCCAGAAGTTTCACACATACAGGATCACGATATAAATTATGCACCTGGACATATTGTAACAAAAATAGATAACGATAATTTTTCTTTTTCACCAAACGATATTTTAACAGACTGGCTAACTGCTAACTGTAATCCTGGAACAACAACCTTGTATATAGATTTAGATGGAACTCTTACAGAGTATTATCAAGAGGTAGCAACCTATGCTACAAGTATTGGTTTGTTAGATGCTGGAGGTGACTGGTACGACATGACACCTGAGATAGAGATAGCGGCAATTGCTGCATCTGGTACTTATTTTCAAAACTTAGGTAAGAGGGCTGAAGCAGATGCTTTAATAGATTTAGCTATAGCTAAAAATGGTTCTTATGAAATATTATCTTCTACAACTTCTTCGTCTGTTACTGCTCAAAAAAATACATGGGTAGATGCTAATCTAACAGGAGCTAGAGCCCCTGCAGCAAGAAATTACGCCACAGGATTTAACAAAGGTCCTTATGGTGGAGCAAATAAATTATTAATTGACGATAGAACTACGTATATCAATCAATTTGAAGCTGCTGGAGGTAAAGGGTTTAAATATTATGAAAGTGGTGGTATAAGAAAGTTTGGAGGGAGACTGGCTTCAGTTGGACCAGTTACATTATTAGGATGACAACATACGCAGAACTATTAACACAGGTTAGAGATTACACAGAAACCGATAATCAGGTTTTGACAGATTCTATCATTAGTGACTTTATCGAACATGCTGAACACAGAATATTTAGGGATGTTGAGCTTAATGACAATAATGTGTATGTAAATGGTAACACAGCAGCTAATAATAGGTTTGTTAGACTGCCTGGTTTTAGCTCAACAGATCCTAGTAAACCATCAATAGATGAAATAGCAACTATCAGATATGTCACATTATATACGGATACAGCCCCTAGAACACGGTTTGATCTGGTTAGAGTGGATCAAGATTTTTTGGCTGAGTATTATGATACTCCAGAAGTAGGCTCATCAGCCAAACCTAGGTATTATGCAAACTGGGATATGGGCACAATAGTCGTTGCGCCTACGCCCAATGCAGTGTATAAATTTGAGATAGGTATTACTAAAAAACAAACAGGCTTATCAAGTAGTAACACCAAAACATGGGTCAGCGTAAATGCTCCTAATGTTATTTTGTATGCCTGCTTATGTGAAGCATTTAAGTTCTTGAAAGCTCCACAAGATCAACAAGTCTATGAACAGTCTTACAATCAGGCTATTCAACAACTTGCTCAAGAACAATTAGGTAAAAAAAGAAGAGATGAGTTTAGGGATGGGTCTTTGCGTATTCCTATACCATCTGCAAACCCTTAATAGGAGAAAATTATGGCAATATCACAGGCAGTTTGTAATGTATTCAAACAAGAGCTTTTAAAAGGTAATCACGATTTCGATGGTGGTGCCACTTATTACATTGCGTTATATACTTCTTCAGCGTCTTTAGGAGCTACAACTACTGCGTATGCAACAGCAAACGAAGTAGCAAACTCATCAGGAACAGCTTATACAGCAGGCGGTAAAGCTTTAACAAGTCCAACTGTAACAGGTGGATCAGGAACTGCTACTGCATTTGTTGACTTTGCTGATGTGTCTTGGACTTCTGCATCTTTCACTGCAAACGGTGCTTTGATTTATAGGCAAGATGGTAGTGCTCCAACTAATGATGCTGTTGTTGTTTTAGCGTTTGGTGGTGACTTTACAGCTTCCAATGGAACATTTACAATTCAATTCCCAGCAAACGGTGGTGGATCAGAGATCATCAGATTAGGATAGGAGGATAAATGGCCTTCGTCGTAAATGATAGAGTCAAAGAGACGACCACAAGCACAGGCACGGGTACAATTAACCTTGCTGGAGCTGAGACTGGTTTTGAAACCTTTGTAGCAGGAATAGGTAATAGTAACACAACTTACTATTGTATTCAGGCACAGGGTGGTTCTGCTTTTGAGATAGGTGTCGGCACAGTTACTGATGCAACACCTGATACCCTTTCACGTACAGCAATTATTTCAAGTTCTAATAGTGATAGTGCTGTTGATTTTGGAGCAGGTACAAAAGATGTATTTTGCACACTACCTGCATCTAAGGCTGTTATAGAAGATAACAGCACAAATGCAAATATCGCTGGTAATTTAACCCTTGGTGGAACAGTAGACGGTGTGGACATTGCTGCTAGGGACCTTGTATTAACTTCTACAACTACTACTGCAACTGCTGCCTTGCCAAAAGCAGGTGGCACGATGACTGGTGATTTAATACTTGGTGACAACGTAAGATTAGAAATAGGTAGTGAATCAGATGGTGATTTAGCCATATACCATGATGGAAGTAATTCTTATTTAGATGAAAGAGCTACAGGAGATTTAATTCTTAAAAGTAGTGATATTGAGGTTCAAAGCTCCGGAGGTACTACTGGAGCTAAGTTTAAAGGTGGTGATGCAGTTGAACTATACCACGACGGGAGTAAAAAGTTCGAAACCACTGCGACGGGAGCGACCCTGACCGGAGCTCTAGTTGGTGACGTTGTATCTGGTCAAACTGCTGAAACAAGTATTCAAGGAGCAGATTTAATTGCAGTTTACGATACGTCAGCAAGTGCAATTAGAAAAGCAACTATAACTAACGCAGCTTTAGCTGGACCGACAGGACCTACCGGACCGACAGGACCGACAGGACCAGCTGGATCAGACGGACCAGCGGGACCAACAGGACCAGCGGGACCAACAGGACCAGCTGGAGGAACAGGGCCGACAGGACCTACCGGACCGACAGGACCTACCGGACCAAGTGGTACGATTACAAACACATCTTATCAAATGACAGCTTTAGGTGTTGGAACTGCTGCAGGACCGACGGGCGAGATCCGAGCGACCTCAAACATCACAGCGTATTATTCTGACTCGCGTCTAAAAGATTTCGAAGGACCAATTGATTCTGCATTAGGAAAAGTAAAAGCTTTGACAGGTTATTATTTTAAAGAAAATGATTTGGCTAGATCGTTTGGATATGACAACGAAAAACGACAAGTGGGTGTAAGTGCACAAGAGGTAGAATCTGTTTTACCGGAAGTTGTAACTGAAGCACCTTTCAATGCTGACTATAAAAGTGTTTGGTATGAAAAACTTGTTCCTCTATTAATAGAAGCTATTAAAGAGCTAGACGACAAGAAAAAGGATAAATAATGTTTTTCGGAGCAACCGCATTTGGACAGGCGCCTTTTGGATCTGTCGGTGACACAGCACAGGAAATTATAATTACTCCTGCAAGTCACACAATTACACTTACATTATCTAATGCATACACAGTACAAAAAACTCACTTCGTAGACGGGTTTACTTTAGACGTTAGTGAAAATTCTATAACACCACAACTAAGACCTGTAGTATCAGGACAAAGTCTTTCACTTGCCTTAAGCTCACCTACTGTTGTTGCTGATGGTACAATTCATTTACCGGCAAACAGTTTAGGGATGACTGTAACTCTTGGTTCCGAAATAGGTGGAGTGACAGCCATCGAACAAGGATTTAATTTAACCTCTGCAACGTCAGGACAACAATCTGTCAGTGGTTCTGCTTCACCTACTATCTCAGGAAATAGTTTAACAAGTTCTGTTGGATCAGTTGCACTAGGACCAGGAATAACAGCTCCTTCTGCCCTTACTTCTCAAGTTGCTGGAATACCAGCGGCTGATACAACTTTCGTTGTCACTGTAGTACAATCAGGTGGTCAAAATATTTTTGTTATTGATGGAACTCAAAAGCCAACACTTACAATGACAAAAGGTAGAAAATACATATTTGATGTAAGTAATAATACTAATTCTGGACACCCTTTAAGATTTCAAACAACAGCAGGAGTTAGTATTACCGATGGAGTTGTAGTAACAGGAACACCTGGACAGGCTGGAGCAAAAGTAGAGTTTACCGTCCCATTCAATACCTTTGAAACTATTAGGTATTATTGCACTGCGCATGGTGCTGGCATGGGCAATAGCATAGATATCAAAGGACTGAAGGTCAAGCTAGCTCCTGTTGTTGCAGTATCTGGACTTTCTCTGACAGCTTCAGTTAACTCTGTTATTCCAGAAATTAGAATACATGAAGCAATTACCGGATTACAAGCCAACTTATCGGTAAATAGTGTGGGCATAAGCTACGGTGTAAATGTATCAGGAAATACCTTGACATCAGCCGTTGGAACAAATTCTACGTTTACATTTAGTGATGTAGATGATACAACTACAGCTACGATACCTCTAACATCTGTAGATACTACAGGAGCTGGAGGAAGTTCATATAGTGAGGTATCAACAACAGGAGCGGGAACCATAGAAGGAGAAGCAGCATAATGCCAACGTATTCGACTAGATTAGGAATTAAACTTATAGGAACGGGAGAAGAATCAAACTCTTGGGGTGCAACAACCAATAGCACATTTGAAAACACATTTGAGCAAGCGATTACATCAGTATACTCAAAAGCTTTAGGAGCGGCTTCTAGTCCTCTAACGCTAACTTCAAACTTGCAAGGGCCTGTTTCAGTAGCTAACAATGAATGGGGACAAGCTGCTATAAGGTTTAGTGGACACTCAACAGCGTTTGTATGTCAAGGGGCACCAGCAGTTGAGAGAATATATATAATTTTAAATGATGGTACGGCTGCAGGTTCAATTCAATTAAAAATAGGCTCAGGTGGTAACACATCAGATATTATACCCGCTGGAGGTAGAGCTGTTCTTGCCTCAGACGGAACAAACTTTTACACAATTGTTTCATCAGCAGGTGGAGCAGGAACAACGACAGCTGTCAATAGTTCGACCTTTACGGCTGTAGCAGGGCAAAGGCTTTTAGTAAACACATCCTCAACGGGCGGCGGTGCAAACTCAGCAGTTACAGTTACACTACCTGCACCAGGTGCTTCCACAGTCGGTGATCAAATTGGTTTTGTAGATATAGCAGATCACTTTGATACAAACGCACTAACAATAAATCCAAATGGTGGTAAAGTTTTTGGAGCAACTGCTAATGGAACTGTATCCACAGAAGGCGCAGCCTTTACATTAATTTTTACAGGGACGGATTTTGGTTGGAAAATAATGGAGAAATAGTATGGCAACGTACGAATCCAGAAAATACGCAATACCAATAGAAGCACCAAACATCGCAGACGGAACTGTCAGTAATGCAGAGTTTCAACGTTTGGATGGTGTAACATCAGATCTACAAACTCAACTAGATGCTAAACTGACTTCGGCTGGAGCATTTACAATTGCCACAGGAATGATTTTACCATGGTCTGCACCAGCAGCTGATAAACCTGCCGGTTATTTATTGTGTGATGGATCTGCTGTATCAAGATCAACATACAGTGCTTTGTTTGCACTTATTTCAACTACACACGGCTCTGGTGATGGGTCTAGCACTTTTAACGTACCAAATTTTCAAAACAGAATGGCAATAGGTAAATCAGGAACATACGCTCTTGGAGCAACTGGTGGAGCTACAACTGATAGTTATACACCGGCGGGCTCTGTTTCTGTTTCTGTCAACAACCACACTTTAACTGTATCACAAATACCTGCACACAATCACTCAGTCACTCATACTGGTGGTGGTACTTCTGCAAACTATTTTCATCCAGTATATGGTGCCTCTATTGCGTTTGGTGACAATAATACGTCAATACCAACAAACCCTTTTTATACATATCCAAGTGCATGTATAGGTCAAACCGGTGGAGGTGGAGCACACAACCATGGAGCATCAGGATCTTTTTCTGGTAATGCAAGTACAATAGATGTGTTAAACCCTTACCTTTCTATTAATTTTATAATAAAGACATAACATGGCTACTTACGAATCAAAAAAATATGCAACGATACCAATAACAGCAACACAAGTAGCTGATGGTAGTGTTAGTGATACAGAGTACCAACACTTAGATGGTGTAACTTCTGATATTCAAACACAGTTAAATGCAGTTCTTAGTGCCGCTGGTGGAACAATGACTGGTAATCTAAGCTTTGGTGATAATGTTGAAGCAAGGTTTGGAACTGGTAATGATTTAAAAATATTTCATGATGGCAGTGACTCTAAAATAGAAGATGCGGGCACAGGAAATTTAATTATAAAAGCAGCAGATTTTCACGTAGATAATTCGGCCGGTAATGAAGCAATGATTAGAGCCGTAGAGGATGGAGCTGTTACCTTATATCATAACAATACTTCCAGAGCGGCTACGACATCTTCTGGGTTAAATATTACGGGTGAACTTACAGCGACAGGAAATATCACAGCTAGTGCAAATGTAAATGGTAATGGTCAAAATCTTACAAACTTAAATGCAAGTGCTTTAGCTTCAGGAACTGTACCAGACGCGAGACTTCCTGCTTCTGCTTTAACATCTGATTGGGTAAAAATAGCTACATCAGAGTCTGGCAGTAATGTTGCAAATCTTCAGTTTCTTGGAACGTATTCAGACTACAGACACCTTAAGGTTATGCTACATGGTAAATGGCAAAACATGAACAATAATGCTAGTTATCTTTCTTTTAGGATATCTACAGATGGTAGTAGTTTTAGCAGTAGTTCAATTTATCATTTTACACATTTATTTATGTCAACTAATGCTGGTAATTTTACTTACTTTGGTAGCGGAACAACCCAAGCTTATTTTTCTAGATGGAATCCATACGGTAACCAAGGCAATAAAACAATGGCTTCAGAAATAACTTTGTTTGGAATAAATGAAACTGACGCTCACAAAGCTTTTATAGCAAATGGCGGTTCTTGGGACAGAAGTCAAGCTAGTGATGTTCATTATAACCTAGCCGGTGGAACAATTAACTCAACTTCTACTATTAGAGGAGTACAGTTATTTCATGCGGATGGTGCTAATATTAGCGGCGGCTGTGGAGCAACTTTATACGGGATAAAATAATTATGCAAAAAGTAATAATAAATGGAGAAGAGATAGAAATAACAGATGATCAACATCAAAATTGGTTAGATACTTTAACTGAAGATCTATCTACATTACTAAGCATGATAAGACAGGACAGAAACTCTTTGTTAGCACAAACAGATTGGATGGCAAACTCTGACATTACAATGTCTGATGCTTGGAAAACATATCGTCAAGAACTTAGAGACATAACAGAAGGCATTGATACAGAAGAAAAAGCTAAAAACATTGTTTGGCCAACAAAGCCAGGAGAATAATTATGGCCTTAGTTAAAGCACAATTTTCACCAGGCATAGACAAGCAAACGACAACTTACGGTGCGGAAGGTCGTTGGATAGATTCTAAAAATGTTAGGTTTAGAACAGGACTACCAGAAAAAATAGGTGGTTGGGAAAAAGTTGTAACAAATAAAAAAATTGCAGGAGTTGTTAGAGCTAGTACAGCTTGGGTTTCTTTATCAGGTGTTCGTCATTTAGCTTTAGGCACAGATAGAAAACTATATGTGTATGTTGAAGGTGTATTCTACGATATTACACCAATAAGACTTGAAGCAGCGTTGACCGGTCCTTTTGCCATGACAAGTGGATCGCCGATAGTGACTGTTACACACAATAATCATGGAGCGGGGCTCGGGGATTTTGTAACGTTTGACTCTTTTTCTACTGCTCAAGGATTGGATATGAATAACGAGTTTGAAGTTACAGAGGTTGTTGATACCAACAACTATAAAGTAACTCACACAAGCAACGCATCCGGAACAGCTAGTTCTCAAGGCGGCACAGGTAATGCTAAATATCAGATAACCGTAGGTACAGCTAGATCTACTTTTGGTTTTGGATGGGGCACTGGAGTGTGGAACGCGGGTACTTGGAATACGCCAAGAACAACAAGTTCTGTTACACTTGAAGCAACATTTTGGTCTTTAGATACGTTTGGTGAAGACTTATTAGCTGTACGAAGTAATGATGCATTGTATCGTTGGGACTTGTCTGGTGGAACGGGAACCAGGGCTCAAAAAGTATCGCAAGCACCTACAGCAAATAGAGTTTTATTGGTATCTTCTCCTGATAGACATATCTTTTTATTTGGAACGGAAACAACTATTGGAAATAGTGGAACACAAGACAACTTATTTTTAAGATTTTCTTCACAAGAAGATTTTACTACGTGGGCACCAGCAAACACAAACTCAGCGGGTTCTTTTAGGATACAGGATGGATCTAAAATTGTTGCGGCGAAAAGATCTAGGGGTTCTATTCTTGTGTGGACTGATACAGCACTGCATGCTTTGAATAACATTGGTCCGCCATTTATATTTGGTCTAAACCAAATTGGTGCGAACTGTGGTGCGATATCTGCAAACTGTGTAGCTGATGTAAACGGTGTTACTTTCTGGATGAGTCAAACAGCTTTCTATCAGTTTGATGGTGCGATCAAAAAACTAGATTGTACTGTACAGGATTTTGTATTTGACGATATTAATGCAACAGCAAACGGACAAGTTTCAATTGGGGTAAATACAGACTTTAATGAAGTGACTTGGTTTTACGCATCAGAAGGTTCTAACTTTTTAGATAGAAGTGTTACATACAATTACCTAGAAAATGTTTGGTATACTAACTCTGGCTTTGTTAGAACTTCTTGGGTTGATAGAGGTGTGTATCCTGAACCGTATGCAACTTTATATGATTCTACTTCAGTGCCAAACAACAATACAATACTAGGTGTTACTGCAGGATGTACAACTTTATACAGGCATGAAACAGGATCTAATGATGATGGCTCTGCAATGGATTGTCAGATCACAAGTGGTGATT